>VMHT01175282.1_pt1 | contig 11291 bp, 8 predicted proteins | sample 4693611 | NCBI WGS metagenome assembly VMHT01 (sample SAMN12280063, study PRJNA550983) | marine metagenome | isolation source: seawater sampled from same location over 5 years 0.02-0.2 micron viral filtrate | place: USA: collected off the coast of southern California halfway between the port... ... | reverse complement strand
AGCTGCCTCAAGTTTGCTATCAAAAGTATAGCCATCAAGTCTTACTTTCTTTGCTCCGTATTTGTTATACAAGTTAGATTCCTAGTATTTTCTTTTCTTCTTCTTCTCTTAATAGTTGAGATGCTCTACTAGGTTGAGCAAGACTAGGTGCTTGAAACTGTCCTTGTAAAGATTGTCCAGTTAAATCTATTGAAGCAGAAGCCAAGTCTCCAATAGGTACTTCTTGAGGTGCTTTAATATCTGTTCCTTGTAAAGCAAAGTTAAGTACATCTTGATTAACTTCACTAGGTTTAAATATACCTAGCATAACCAAGTCTCTGTTAGCTACCTTAGCAATCTTTAACTGTTCGCTAATAGCATAATCAGGAACTCCCAATGTTCTTGCATCTTCTATAGCTGTGTAAAGAGTTCTTAAAGAATTGTATCTGTCTTCGTTTGTATTGATGTAACCTTTAACAAAACTTTCTGCATCTCTTCTGTTATTTGATCTAAGCAATCTATTAAATTCATTAGTTGTTTCTCTTATAGCTCTCTTAGACTCTGCTGCTTTGTAATACAGAGATCTTTCTAGCTGTGGTTTAACAACTTTAATACCAGAGAAAGCTTGTACCATTGTCTCTGCTACATCAATAGGCTTTCCTTTTGGACTAATTAAATCTTCTTCTCCTGTAAATATAGAAGCTGCCGCTGTTACAAAATCTTTAGGAACAAATTGAGTACCCTCTGCATCAACTTGTACTGAAAAAGGCAGTGCTGTAGGTGCTATAGAATTAAAAACGTGAATCATTGATTTTAAACCTTTTTCACCTAATAAATCTGATTCATTATAAATAATTTTACCTGTTGATGTTTGACCTTCTTTTGCCTCAACAATTGAATTAAACCCAAGACTCGGAGATACAAAAGGATTTGCCATTTCTCCTGCCATATCTATCATTGAGTTGCTTGCTATACTCATTAGACTAGCTTCGTTTCTATTGCCAGTAGCAACTGCATTTAATACAGCTCTAAATGGTCTTTGTAAAAAATCATAAGGATTTGTGTAACTATAATTAATAAAGCCTGTAATGTTACCCGCTGCATCAGTGCTTGTTGGAATCATAGTCGCAGTCTTTTCCCAAGGTGCAGCAAATGATCTTTTATATGCGTCTATCTGTTCTTGATCTGAACCAGTTAAGGCTAGTCCTGCTGCGGTTAAACCTGCTGGAACTCCAACAGTAGTAGTTAGTCCAGACGTTAGTCTTCTCATTCCTACTTTTTGTAATTCTGCATTGTTACTTGCTAGTTCTTTAATGCCTCTTGATATAGTGTTGCCAGTATTTCTTACTATCTCAGCAGGGAAAGCTGTAAAGTTACCTATGACTGGTATAAATTTTAATTGTTTTACTATCTCAGGAACTCTTGAGTAAGTGGGAGTTACATTCAAAGCTATGTCAGCAGACTCTGCTTTAATAAATTTATCTAAAGCATCATCGCTAACAGATTTTAATTCACCAACATTGATAGTACCATCTTGTCTAATAAGTTTTTGAATATCAGTATTAGAAAAATTCTTAGCAGCATTGACAGGAATAAAGGCATCATCAGTAGAATCAGCTATAACCTTTGCAAGTTTTGCTTGTTCGCCATTCCAATTAATCCACCTAGCCGCGTTATCTGATCCTGTATAAATTCTTTCAACAGGTTTTAATGCTTTCTGTAATTTATTTGTAAGACCGTTTGATTGTAATTTTTTCATCAAAGCAACATCTTCTATAGCATAAGAAGCTAAGTCAGCTATTTCTTCTAACTGCGTACCTCTTCCTACAACAATACCGTACTCTCTTCCTTCTTTAATATCTTTGTTGTATTTTGTTTTTTGCCTTGGATCAAAAACACCAGCAAAAGACTTTTGAAAAGTTTTTGTAAACTCAGCAGAAGGCCCAAGGTTTCCATTCATAGCAGCAAATAATGGGACACTTGTATTGTTTCTTATATGAGCACCAACAGATAACAAGGTTTTGTTATATTGTCCTACTGTTTTTAAACCTAACAAACCCTTGTAAACATTTTTTAAAATGTTAGGCATAGTATTCATAAAATCTTTTGATGATCCTGTAACAGCATCAACAAAAACTTTTGGTGCATAGGTATCTTGTAAAGCACCTTGCTTGTCATTAAATTTTACATAATCAACGCCGTCTATTGTAACTTCATCTCTTAGTGAAGGAATTTCTTTTCCTGTCTTTGGATCTTTTTTAGGAGCAATTTGTTTTCCTGTCTTTGGATTTATTTCAGGAGCTTTTAATACATTTATTCCTTCAGCTGTTAATTGATCAGGAGTCTTTAAAAAAGATGTGGTTCCTAATTGTTTTGCATTATCATTAATTAATCTTATATCATCATAAACTTTTATATTTCCTACTGAAGTAGCAATTTTAGATATAGTAGAAGTAGCTGCAAAAGTCTCATCTACTAAAGCTTTTCTCCACTCAGATCCTTCTTTGTATGTAAGGGGAGTTATCTCACCTAAAGCTTCCCTAACTTCAGGTAAGTTTTTTAATGTTTTTCCTTTTAGTAAGCCACCTTTTATATTGTTTACTAAAAGCTCTGGAGTTTCGTGAGGGTTTAAAGAGTTTTTAGGATTTCTTATATCATCAAAAATTTGTATTGCTTTAGATGTTCCAAGAGGATCACCCTCAAGTCCTGCTACTGTTTTAATTTTATCAATAGCTGCATCGTATACTTCTTTAGATGGCTCAAAATTAGAATCATTTATGGCTCTGTAAAGAGTTGTTCCATACAAACCTCTGTTTTTAAGTAACGCATCTTTAAAATTTTGATCTAAAGTTAAACCTGCAACAGTAGGTCTATCAGAAACTAAATCAAATAATAGTTTTTGTTCTAATTCAAATATTGTTTTATTGTTTTGAACTATAGAAGATATTGTATTATTAGGATCTATCCCTAGAGCCTCGTAATCTATTTTGTTTCCTGAACCCTCAAAACTTTTAATCTTTTTTAAAGCTTCGTCTTGAAGTTCTTTTGCTTTAATTCTTTTTGCATCGTCAGCTAAAGAAGGAAACTGTCTTTCAACAGCAAGCAAAGGTGCTCTATAAGTTGATATAGATTTAACTAATTCTAAAGAATCTTTATCATTTAATTTTCCGCCACGAGAAACAGCATCTTCCATTGTTCTTCTTATCTTATCTCCAGCATCAGCTATTTCTAATCCAAGATTAGATGCGTACGCTTTTTGTGTTTGAAATACATCTGATATTAATTTATTATTTTTTGTAGTTTGTTCAAAAGTTCCACCGTAACTAAAGTTTTTTCTTAAGTAATCAAATAAATTTTTATCTGCTTTGGTTGCAGAAGCAAGAGCTCCATTTGGGCTAACTTTTTTAGCTAATGCACTCATGTAAGGTGCCATTAAATCTAATCCAACACCAGCTGTTTTAAGAGTTCCTCCCACAACCTTGGGTGCAGCATAAACAAATGATGCTGTCTCAGCGAATACTTGCATTCTTTCTTTTAGTCTTGCAGCTGCGGCATCTCTGCCTGCAAGATTCTTAATTCTTTCTTCGTCACTTTCTTTATCAAAGATCATGTCAGCAAAAGTATCAACATCATCTGTAGCTACAGCAGCATCGACTGCACCTATAGCTCCTAGTTGTTTTACTTTACTTAATTTAGATAGAGCACTTGCTGTGCCAAGACCAGGTATACCAAACTGAGCAATCATTTGTGCTGTCTTACCAGCAGTGCCTTCTACTTCAGGTTTAATACCTTTAAAAAATTCGTTTACATTGTCAGTTACTTCTGTATTGAATAGAAGATCAATACCAGTTGTCGGTATGGTGACAAGTCCTTGAGGTATAGAGACAACACCTGCCGCTATTCCTCTACCTATATCTCCTGCTAAAGAACCAGATGATCCAGTTCTTTTTCTTTTCATTGATTTTTGTTTTGCTTTTTCTATTTCTTTAGGATCATTACTATCTACAAATAATTTTCTTCCATCCTCAAGAACCACTAAAGGCACTGTTATTCTCCAGCTACAATCATCTCAGCTAATTGTGTTATGTCTCCGCCAGTTTGTTGAAACATTGCTAAGAAACTAATTAAATTTATTTCATTTCCATTAAGATCAGTTAGTTTTCCGTCTTTCTTGTTTGTTAGTTCTTTTCTAAATTGAGCTAATAAAGCAGCTGCTCCAGCTATTGCTGTTTGATCTATTGGAGAAGCACCAGCTTGAATTTTTTGTAACTTTTTAATATCTTCATCACTCATTGCTAGTAACTGTTCTTGATCTGTCATTGCATCTTCTTGTCTTGCACCCTCTGCCATAGCAGCTTGACCAAAGTCAGCAATAGCATTTCTTGGAACAAAGCCTTCACTTGGTTGCATCATAGCTAAAAATCCTGCCATCATTTGTTTTGCAAACTCAGGATCTCTACTAACTTTTTCCATATAGCTTGATGGAAAAGCCTTTACATAATCAAGAAATACAGGTGATTCTCTTCCTGCCTCCATTGCAATTTCCATGGTTTTTTGTTTAAGAATATCTTTTAGTGCATCTGAATCATTAACCTCTTCAAGTCCTGATACTTTTTCAATAGGAGGTGAAACTTTAGTTTTTTCATCATCGCCTGTTAGTCCCATATATAAACCTGCCGCTGGAACTCCACCGTAACCAGCCGCTCTAATTGCACCTGTTACTGCACTTCCCTCTGGTCTACCTGGATTTTTACCAATACTTCTTAAGGTCGATTGAATTACTTTTCCACTGCCAACAAAAGGAGCAACCATTTCTGATGGAATAACTTTAGGAGATGCTGGTTTAGTTTTAGTAATAGCTGTACTAGGTTTGGGCTTAGGTTTGGGTTTAGGTTTAACTTTTTTAATTAAAGATGCTATTCCTGATTTTGCTAATCTATCTCTTAATGCCATAATTATTGCTCCAACGTATAGCCTTCAGGCACTTGGTTATTTTCAAATAAATAATAATCTTCATCTATTGGATCATAATAAAAATAATTTCCAGAATCTTCATCAATATAAGCCACACTAGGATTAGTGTAATCTTCGCTCAAGCCTTCTTTGATTGCATCTCCAATGGTATAAGCAAGAGCTCCTCCAGCTGCTGTATTTGTTACTGGATTAGAAAGTTTAGATGCTGCGTTAGCAGCTTTTTTCATTTTATTTCCTGTGCTTAATGCTTTTATTCCAGCACCAGCTAATCCCAAACCTGGAATTGCCATTGCATAATCTAAGGGATTATATGGATCAAAAATTAAACCATCTCTACCGAAATATTTTGTCCCTGCTTCTCCACCATCAGCAAATCCTTCTATGCCACGTCCTCTAAGAATATCTTTTTGAGTTACTTTGCCGTCACCTGTTAGATCGGGAAAGCCACCGTCTTTTAATTTTACAGGCTCCATGCCTGACATTATTCCTTGCATTACAATACCTTAGCGTAGTCAACAGCATAGTAACCATTTTTTACTACTACTGCATCTGGTTTAACTTCTAATACTTCTTGAGCTAGGACACCTTCTGTTGGTTCTGATTCTGCTCCAAGCTCCATGGCTTTATCATTCCAATCCCATGTGTACCAACCAATGTTAGGTTCAACTTCACCAATCTTTTTAATGTTAGTTTTTAATTCAACATCAGATATAGCAAATAAAGAAGCTATGGTTCCTGCCGCACCTAATGCTTTTGATGCACTGCTTGGCTCTTGATAAGAGCCACGTTGATAAGCACTTGTACCAGTACCACCAGAGATTCCTCCCATTGGTGATCCAGCAAGTAATGCTTGACCTTGTTGTAGTCTTTGCATTGGCTCGTTCGCAAGTTGCTGTGCTCCTTGGAACTGTCTTGATAGTGCAGCTTGTTGAGTTGATTGACCTTGCTGACCAAGTTGATTCAACATATTGATTTGGTTGCCTAACATTCCTTGTCCTTTTTGTCCTAGACCTGCAATGCCTTGACCTATCTGACCAAACTGTTGTCCCATACCACTAGCTAATTGACCTAAGCCACCTAGTTGTTGTCCACCTTGCATAAGGCTAGAACCAAAACCACCTAGGGCTTGTCCTCTTTGTACTTGTTGTTGACCTAGACCAGCCATCTGACTACCTAGTGCGGCCTGCTGACCACCTATAGCTGCTTGTTGTCCGCCTAAACTTGCTTGCATTTGACCTAATCCAGCTTGTCTACCTTGTTGTGATTCAAAGGATTGTCTTGCAGCATCTTGAGCTCTGCCAAATCCTTGACTTCTAAGAGCACCAACTGCTTCAGCGGCCCCTCTTCCTGTTTGTCTTGCTAATTCTTCTTGAGTTATCCTACCTCTTGATCCACCAAAGGCACCAGCGGATACAGCTCTATCACGTAGCCCTATGTCTTGTTTTGCTGATTGTCTGTTTATATCTTCTAATGTTTGTTGTACTACTTGATCTTCGTATGGATTATAAAAAGCAGATGAGCTACTAGGATCAAACATTTGAGTAGCACCCATTGCACTTTGTTCTGCTCTTTGTAATGCACCTATACCACCTGCTACAGTCTCAGCTCCTGTACCTATCATTCTTTCTGCTGCATCTGAGAATCTTCCAGCACCTCTTGCTAAATCAGATCCTTCTCTTTGAAAGCCCATACCTTCTTCAATACCAGCTTGAGCCTGTGGCACAAAGCCCATAGCTTGATCTAGTGCATCTTCTTGTCTGCCGTATAATCTACCAGCATCTTCTATATAAGGTTTAAATTCTCCTAAACCACCTGCTGCTTGACGTGCTTGTATTTGTAATGGTGTAAGACCTGCTGTTTGTTCTATGGGTATATCTCTAGCTCGAGATATTAGTCCTTCGTATTCACCAGGAGAGCCAAAGTAGGAAGCAAGAAGTCTTCTTGAGTAGTCCTCCATGTAAGGAGATATAAAAGAATAACCTGTTTCTGGAGTTGTTATTACATCTGCTGGTGGTGCTTGTTTTGTTTTACTACTAAAGATTCCCATTATCTGTATTTCCTCATCATTTGTTCGCCTTCTTTTTGTAAGGCATACATTTGACGTGCACCTTCTAGGCGTTGTTCGTATTCGTCTTGTGGATTAGCACCTGCTGCAACACCCATACCTCTAACTGCTTCAGCATTAACAACAAACTCACCATCACTTAACATAGCTGGTATCTTGTCGCCACGCTCTCCACCTGGGCCTGTAATTAATTCGCTTCTATCTACAAATTTACCGTCAGCCGCATATAACTGACTGGTTATTCTTCTTGGTTGTAGATCATCTACATAAGTAGCTTCTTTAGGAGGTGCCACTAATGGTGAGAAAGGTGTGCCTTTCATTTGTGAATATAGTTTTGATACTTCACTAGGGTAGAATCTGTAAGCATCTGGTGTTTCATCTCTAGCATCAATAGATATAGATGCTCCAGGAGTTTGTGAACCATAGCTACTACGACCTGCTGCACCTGATCCTCCATAACCTTTTGCTAATCTAGCTGCTGCTTGTTTTGCTTGTTGTTCTGCAATCTCTTCTTCTGTTGGTGGTGTATAGCTATATCCTCCACCTCTACCTGGTAGGTTTATAATTCCACCAAAGTCACCAAAGTCTATATCACTAAAATCAAAATCATCAAACATATAATCATCAAAATTAAACTCTCTTTCACGTTCAAATTTTCTTTCATCAGCCATGCCACCCCTTCTAAATCTTTGTATGCCAACCTTTGATGCTCCTGTTCCTTTGATCATTTGACCTTCAGTCTGACCATAGGTTTCTGGCATAAAACTTTGTGCTTGCTCAAATCTATTAGCCATTTCTCCTGCTTTTGTTTTTCTAATAGCTTCATTAATATTTTCTGTATCGTTTGCAGCATCTGAAATAGAATCATATTCTTTACCATTCAATACATATTTACCAGTTGTAGCATCATATTCAGGTGCTACAGATTTTGATAAACCAAAAGAATTTTTGTCTTCAAAAATATCATCTTCAAAATCTATATCCAAAATTCCACCATCTGCAAAACCAGCTATACCACCATCAGAAAGCTGAACAGAAGTGTCTCTTTCTAAACTTTGTTGAAATTTATTAAAATCTTTTTGAGCATCATCAACAGCTTCGGGATTACCAGGTTTTATATCTGGAGTATTTATGTCAGATGAGCCTATAGAAAAACCTTGCATGGCTTTATTTTCTTCATCTCCTCCACTTAAACCACCTAAAGCACTAGCAATTTTTCCAAAATCCATACCTCCACCAGTACCTCCACCAACACTACCGCCATCCATGTATCCAGCTAAACCACCATTTTGATAAAAAACAGGCATACCGCCATTCATATATCCTGGTACATCGTACCCAAACTTGTTTTCTACTAAAGCAGGATTCTTCTTTGCTAGTGCTTGTATTCCTTTATTACCTTCTGATATTTTCTTCATAACTAAATTATATACAATATTGTTTTAAGTGTACCATTTTTTCTATGTATCATCTCTTATGAGGTTGTTACATTAATTGATATGTTTCCATCTGTCTTAACGGAAATAGATCCTAGTGATGCAGTTGTCTCGAAGCCTTGTGGATTCTTCGGAGTGTGTAACTGTACCCATTGGTTGCCTATATATACTTGTAAAACACCAATAGATGTATTCCATATTACATCACCTACGTTAAAAGCTAAAGTAGAAATTTGAGAATCATTAAACTGTGGTGTTGAGCTAGGATCGAATGTTCCTAGGTTTAACTCAAGGATTCTGATTAATCTGTTGAATAAATTAGCATCAACATCACCAATAGCCTGCGGTAATCTACTTGCAAGAAGCTTGGCCATTATCTTCTGCCGTCAGTTCTAATATCAATCCTGTTTGCACCTAGTCTCCATTTAAAACCAGTTCTTGATTCTGTTGCCGCATCATCATCTGATTCAACTCTAAGAACAAGCTGTCTGCCTCTAGCACGTGTAAACGCTTGTTGAGTAGTGCTTGTAATATTGTTAGTTGAATTAGTTGTTAAGCTTTCTCCAGGAAAGTTACGAGTTTTTAATACAAAATTAATCTGTCCATCTGTAGGTGTTGTGCCAAAAAACTTAACATCTGGAATAATTCTGCTAACAAAACCCAATTGATTACCTTCTTCTATATCTATATCACCAGACTCTATAAAGACATCATCCATGGGTGATCCGTCATCATCATCAGTGCTTTCATGTATATATACATAGCCATCACCATCGCTGTCTTTACCTGTAGCTCTAGGCTTTTCAAATACACCATCATCTATCCACGCTGTTCTTGATAGATTGCCTATGCTCCATACATCTTCTAGGTAGTTATAAGTTACATACCTATCTATCTCTTCAGAAGAAGAAGAACAATAGAACCAACCAACCTCATTAAATTCTCTGTTAGTAAAAGCTAATGTTTTAAATGATTGAGTAGTATTAATATCATCTAATACATAATTTAATACGCTACAAACTAATCTTTTAACTGATCCTGAGTAAGTATAAAAGCCATCTCTAGCCATCCAATAAACACCATCTGGTGCGTTGATCATGCCGTTAGGAGATATAAGACCTACATTCTCATTAACTAGGTTTAATCCAAAAGTAAACGGAGCACCAATAAATTGCATACTATACAAAGAAGTATCAGTCCATATAAGTATTTCTTGTCTTGATCTTAATCCGCCAACTATCTGCGATCCAGATGAAAGTCTTAGTGATCCTGCGGTATTGGTAGCTGTTGGCTCCCATTCTGTAACGCTTTCTTGATCTGAGAATGCTATAAGTAAAGGATCTATAGAACCAGACCTAGAACTACCAACAATAGGATCAGCACCTAAAACAATTACGTGTCTATCAATATCGCTTACTATGGTTTGCAAACCTTTTGTTGGTGCAAGATTAGCACCACTTAAAGTGCTAATAGCTACAGCTCTGTTATCTGTACCACCAGATTCATCCCAATAGTAAATACCACCAGCTCTAGGATTAAAGATAAGATCTTCACCAAAAGCATCGTGTGACCAAAGCCTCAGCTGTCCTGTTTCTGATAAAGCAACAGCAGAACCCCATGTGCTAGATCCCCATGTGCCTGCACCCCAACCTGTTGATGGCACATACACATCTAATCCTACGTTTATTTGATAGGCTGCATCTGCACCAGAACCACCAGTACCGCTTTCATCACTTGCATTTGCTGTTGCAGTAGCTGTAAAAGTAAATGTATCTGCACTTGGTATAGAAGTTATTTGATACTCTTTATTTAAAACTGTTGCTGTTATGTTACCTCCAAGACTTACTGCACCACTAATAGTTACAAAATCATTTACTACAGCTCCATGTGCATTGTCAGTTGCGGTTATAGTTGCACTGCCGTTAGTAGCAGAAAAAACAATACCATTAGTAGTCGTGGCTCTAATAGGTGTTACATCAAAATAATTTGATCCAAGATTAACGTAATATTTAAAAGTTGTTCCTAGTCCCATATACTTTGTAGAGTCTAAATCAACCCATGCTAACAGTGCTCTGCCTGTTCCTAAGTAAGAGTTGTTGTTTGATTTTTCCCAACCTCCTATTTTTTCTGGTAATCCTTTTCTAAATCTAACTAAATTACCGTCAGCCCAACCGCCTTTATCTACAAGATCAGTCATCTCTTTATTGATTCCTGGGGTAAATTGTAATTTACTTAACGGCATATTAAACCTCGTGCCATTCCTTACCTTCAAATAGTAAGGCTTCTGCCTCTCTACGTCTGATAAGTCCTTGTAAAACTTTTCCGCCAGCTTTGTTCCACCTTTTAATTTGTGATGGCACTTCTTCAAATTCTTTGTTATTTAAAACTTTAAGCATAGTAGAAGCTTTGAGATTAGATGGGCCTAGATTAAAAACCCAGCTCACTAAAGCATCAAATTGGTTTTGATCAAGATCAACAGTAACGCTATCTTTTACGTAACCTTCATATTCGTCCATTTCATGTAAAAGTAATTGATCAGCTTCTTCTTGAGTAATGCTGTCGCCTTCTTTAACACCTTTGGTTGAGCCATATCCTATTGTTAAAACATTTGCTGCACAACGATAAGCTTCAAGCTCACAACCTTCAAACTTTTTAATTAAAGATAATCCTTCTTGTGATATTTTCATATTACTCCTTTTTGTCGCTGGTGTTAGATGCTCCAAAATAGAACGAAATAATTGCACTTGCTAATCCTCCAAGATAACCAAGCACTAAATTAATAAGTGCTTCGCTGTTTTGTTCGGGTGGTTGAATAGTTACTAAAAATATGTAACCCA
>VMHT01157973.1_pt1 | contig 11293 bp, 29 predicted proteins | sample 4693611 | NCBI WGS metagenome assembly VMHT01 (sample SAMN12280063, study PRJNA550983) | marine metagenome | isolation source: seawater sampled from same location over 5 years 0.02-0.2 micron viral filtrate | place: USA: collected off the coast of southern California halfway between the port... ... | reverse complement strand
GAGGAGTTTATGGGTGAAACAAAAAGCGTTAAAATTATCAAAGAAAAGTATTAAACAATGGCTAGATGATCTAGCTAATAATACTCCCAACTCGGAGATGTTTGATGAAAAAAAAGTCTTGGATAAGAAAAAAAACAATCGTACTCGTTTGCGGAAAATGCCATGAATGTGGCAAAGAATTATTGTCTAATCAGGGAGGTTGGACAGTAAATGGTGAAGGTCGCAAATTTCATGAAGATCATAAAGGAAATAGCTGTTTCGACAAATATATAGCTCGTAGAAGGGTCTAAGAAGCTCCAGAATTGCGATTCTGGGGTCTATGCATACCTTCATACCCCCTAAATCTAATAGCTCTGTATGAGCTTCTAATTGAGTTTCTTGCCTGATTCAATGAAATCCTCTGATTCCATTTGAGCTAATGCTGATTTGAGTAATAGAACAGAGAATTTCTTGGATTTGTATATATCGGCAATGTTCATAACACTTGAAATTAGAGCTACTTGTATTTGATCAATGTTAGTACCTTTGAATACTTCAACAGCTACTTGTTGCATTACATCATCAGTACTACGAACGCATTTATCAATATCTAGATCTCTTTTTTTTAAGATATTTTTTAAATCCATTCGGTAACAATATCTAACATATTTTTTAAAAAAAACTCACTTAATCTGTGAGTGTATAAAGAGGGGTTCATACTGTAAGCCAACAGTTGCATTAATAGGTAAGGAGGCAAGATGACTTTCATCATTAAGCTAACACCTACTAATACCAAACCCCTCCCGAAGTTGTAAAAGATTCCACAAAATGTAGAACCGTTACAATTAAGGATATTTCTTTCCAGGGGAAAACCCTTGGAGTTAGGTAATCCATTAAAACCTATTTATAGAATACAGGATTACATAGAACAGTTATCTATTGCCCAGTTTTCTCTATAAATTCTAGAATTGCTTATCAAAATCAGTATCAGTTTCTTCTGAATCTTTTACTGCTTTCGCAGCAGATTTAGAAGCACCTACTAATCTTATAACACCTGAGAATCTAGGAACTAAAACTTCAGTTACATATCTTTGATTCCCTTTAGAATCTTTATATGATCTGTTTTCTAGTTCACCTTCAACATAAAGTTGAGTTCCAGATCTAGCATAATTTTCTACATTAGTTGCTAAATTAGGATCAAACACTTTAACTTTATGCCAAGTTGTTTGTTCTTGTTTTTCGCCTTGTTTATTCTTCCACGACTTGTTTGTCGCTAAAGATAAATTTGCGAATTTAGATCCTTGAGATGTAGTATTAATCTCTGGATCTGCTCCTAGTCTTCCTACTAGGATAACTTTATTTATCATTTTTCTCCTTATTGTTTTTATTTATTTGTACTACTTTGGCTTTAACACCTTCAGCAGCAGCTTTACCATTGAACTTCTCTTTCATTGTTTGAACATACTTATTATTATCAAACAAACCAAGAAATACATCAGCACTAACTCCTAGATGACTGAATGCTTTTGTCATAGCATCTGTCAAAGCCTTTTTAGGAGCTTCATCATCAAGCGAACCTGCTTTCTTATATAAAGCACATACTGAACTTACTGGGCCATATCTGTACCAGATGTCTTCTATGCGATATACAATTTTTACTTCTGCAAATACATTAGCATCAGTATAATGATATTTTACATCGTAACTCCAACCTGATCCAACAGGGCCAAATACTCTAGTCATACACATAACTTGGTACATTGGATCTATTGTAGTTAAAGTTTTTCCAAACTTAGGAAATGGTTTAGTATATTTAGGATCTGTATGTTTAAATTGATCCCATAAATATGTATTCTTTCCTTCTTCTATTTTCATATCGTTCCTCCTTCCATTAATTGATCATTGATATGTTTTCTACTTACTACATAAACATAAGCATTTCTAGCACTAGCATTTTTTCTAGTTTCTTTTCTTTCAATCTTACCTTGTTTATATAATTCAGTTACTCTTGGTCTAACTGTAAAACTACTTAAGTTTAATAACTCTGCAATTTCATCAGCTGTTGCACCAAAATTACCTTTTTGTTTTATAACATTAAAACACTTTTCTCTTATTGTAACACTTCCTGCTGCTATTAACTCTGCAGCTTCTACTGAAGTTTCTCCTTCTTTATCTTTATATCCTGGATAATAAGGGTACGAGGACTTTGTGTTTTCCATCTAATTGTTCTCCTACTGTTTTGAAAGTTTCCCAACTGACATTATCAGGTGGTGCTTTTTTATTTTTTACAAAATACCAAAATAGGACTTCTGCTGCTATCAATTTCTTTTGAAACTGTTCATTAGCTTCTACTTCAACTATTTCATATTTCATATTGCCGAAGAATATTGACAGATATGCTTTCTTAAATCCACTCACCATCAAATAATGCTGGATCTGTGCTATATATTTATCTAGACATTTTTGTGGATTACTAAATGCATTTGTATGTTTGCATTCTAATATTGCATCTTCAATTAAAGCTGTATCATTTGTAGTATTAACAACACCATCTATATGAGCATACATATAATCATATTTAGGATGAGTTAAAAATTCTTGTTGTCTAGTAACTACATTACCTGTTTGTTTTTCATACCATTGAATATTAAATGGTTCAGTATGTACTCCCATTTGTACAGGTAATACATCTGATAAATCAGTAGGTGGAGTTTCTCCTATTTTTTCACTCCATACTTGATACCAATCTCCTTCGTATAATCTAGTGGCATCACTGCCACCTATTCCTTGTGTTCTATCAAAATTTTTCATTTAGTTCCTCCTATTTTATAAAAATGTTTTGGTTTAGTTTTTAATTTTCGTTTTATGAAATATTTTTCTAACTGACATACCAAGCTGTGTAGCTCGTCTTTGTCTAATTTTTTCCCATTTCGCTTTTTGTATTTCTTCATTTTTCCTCATCAAATCGTTTATTTTTTCTACTTGATCTTTCGGTAATTTATTAGATAATAACTTTGTGGCAAATTCGTGATATATAGTATCATTAAATTCGATATTTCTATAAAACTTTAACAATTTCATTTGCCATAACTGCTTCCTCACATGAGGTGCAGAATAATCAAATTGTTTCCGTGTTTTTATCCTTCTCATTAGATACTTCCTTTTCTATAAATGTATTTTCTTTAAACTGCTCAAGCATCTTTTCTAATTGATCTTGTTTAGATTTAAATTTATCTACAATAGATCTAGCTTTCACTAGATAATGGATAGCATCTAAAAGTTCTTCTACGGTATCATCAATCCAAGCATCAAATGGTTTATCTCTATTTTCCATAGACACTCCAAATTTTTCCATACCTTCCATATGTCTTTTAACAATTATCTCTATAACTTTATTTACTATAGGATCATTTGTTAATTGACCTGGATCTACATCTGGATTTACTGCCATATTATTCCTTTGGGGTTAACATTATTTTCATATCAAGTGAATCTGCCCAACAACAGAACAGATATCCACTAGGTCTTCTTATACCAACTTCCCATTTGGAAACAAGACCTTTGGCTACTCCTAATACTTCATCCATCTCTAATTGAGATATGCCTTTCTTTTTTCTCGCAGCTACAAACTGTGGGATCAAATGTTCATGAAATATTCTTCCTAATGCATATCGATTTGACATACAATATCTTGTACATATTTTGAATAACAATACAAGTTCTAGTTTATAAGGGGTTTTTTATTCCACAGGAAACCCCACTAGATACAACCTGCGTTTAGACACTCACTCTCGCTTGTGTACTGGAATTAGCTAAATTCTTGTTGTACTTTCTAGCTTTTTTATCCTTTGATTAATAGCTTCTAAAGCCTCTTTATTTGTTGCTATATAAAGATTAAATGAGTCTTGTTGAGATTTAACTGCTTCTGCTAATCTACTAGCTCCAGTAGTTAAATCATTAATTATTGACATCATTTTATTTATCAGTTCCAATGTTTGTTGCTGATGTTGGTTCGGTTTTATTTCCTTCGGTAAGCTGAACAGATCTTTTAAGTTCATTATTATTCCTCTCTATTACATTTGTTATTGTTGGTAAAAAATATAGTAAATTTTTATTGGTAGCTTTTGCTATCTCAATAAGTTTATCTATAGGTACTTTGTTTGTGGCTTTTTCGTACTTTTGTATTTGTTGGAAGGTTACTCCACAAACATTTCCTAATTGTGTTTGTGTCATAACTTTTCTAGTTCCACCTACTACTCGGTATTGGTATCTAGATTCCAATATTTGTTTTCCAATATATGTATATAAATCAGAATGTATTGATCTTGATGTTTTACTCATTAGTGTACATTTCCTTTCCTTCTTGTTGCTTCTAGTGTTCTCCATACATCAATTCGCATTATTGCAGAATTTCTTTTAGTTTCTAATGTATGAAATTCTTTATTTAACTCGTGAGTCTTTTTTTGTGTTTCTACATAATCAGTTGACGCATAAAATGCTTCACTTGATTTTGCTACAGACTCATTTGACTCTGTTATAAATGCTCCTTTAACAGATTTAGTAGTATTCTTAATATGTTCTAATCCTGCTTTAAGCTCTGCATATCTTACATCAGTCTTTGCTAGGAAATCTAGGTCTTGTTCTACTGTTTGCATTGTTACTTTCATTATATTTTTTCTCCCATAAATATTTTTTATATAATTGTCTTATTTTTTTATCTTTACCAAATGTATCAATGTGTGCCATCTCACACATTAATTTAAACAAACGGTAATCCATTAGTTCACCATTTTAGGGTCAAGATCCTTTAGTATTTGTAATAACATTTTAGTATTTTCTTCTTTAATAGTTCGTTCTCTCTTATTAAAAGCTCTTACAAAATGTATTATATCCATTTCAGCAATAGGAATATATTCTCCTCTTGATTCTGATAAATATTTTTGTGATAATTGTTCAGGTATATCAGAGGGTATAGTTCTACCTAATATCTGATCAATTTTTATCGCTTCTTTTAATTTCATCAAACATGCTCCCTTCGGATTCGTAATCTGTATATTCTTCAACTGATTGATTATAAGGCATTTTATATTCACCTGTAACAGCATTAATTTCTACTGTTCCATTAACATTAAATTCACCTGCAAATGAACCCCATTCATTTAAGAATCCAAATTCATAAAATCTTTGAATTAACCAATTTTCATCTACTTTAATATCACTATATTCTGTAGATTCGTGTTCAAAAATATAAACTTCGTTATCTTTTGGTTCCCAAACTAATGGTTCAAATTTATCTATTCCTATTCCATCAATTTGAATTTTGTTATAATCAAGTTCAATAGTTTTATCTTTATTATTTTTATATTCAATATTACCATCAAAACCACCACAATCACCACCACCTGAAAATGGTACAATGATTGTGTGTACTCCTTGTTTTACCATTTTTTCAAAAATGGGTTTTAATATATAAGTATTTTTTTGCTCAATTTCTTTGCAATACTTTTGTTGTACACAATAATATTTCCACCAATCTTTATGATTTGTGTCAAATTTTTTTGATTTTTTATAAAGTGTTATATTTCTCATATTTTATTCCTTCCTCTTACCATCCATGTTGTTAGTTTTACTTGTTTAATCCAATCGTCAAAGCTCGGTATAAAACCTAGATCTTCAACAATATGTTTTTCTACTATTAGTCTTACTGGAACAGCTCTACCATTGCTATTCGTTATCGTTAGACCAAATTCTTTTTCTGCTGCGAAACATCCTTCTGCGTGATGACGCAAAGCTCTGTGTGCAAAATGGGCAGATAACTTTTTGCTTTCATCCATCCAATTATGTATGGGGGCATAATCATCAGTTTTACCACCCCATTTCTTCACACTAGATAAACTATGATAATAACAATTAGCCATTGTTTTTATTCTCCTGTTTATATTCTTTTTTGCTTTTTGCTTTAGATCTTAAAACTAAATCATATTCATCAATATAATGTTCGGTAATAATTTTTTTTGAATATTTAAAATTCTTTATTTTTCTATTCATTGCATTGATTCTTTTGTCTTTCCAATCCTTCATAATCTATCCCTTAATTGCTTCAACATATCTTCTATCACTTCGGTAACTTTACCTATAAAGTGTAATACCCATACTAATAATGATAAAAACCCAGCTAAAGTAATCCTTAATGTCTTTATTACTTTTGTGCGTTTTTTTTCTTCTTTTGGTGTAGTAGGGGTTTGAGAAACATTTTTCATATCAATACCTTTCTATTGTTTTCTAGTGCTATCTTCCTTTCGGTAGCACTAGTTTTTTAATTACTGTAGTTGTTGGATCAATATCAATATCATGAATTGACCCACAACCACTTAATAATACAAAGGATATTATTAAAATTTTCACTTTGTTTCTTTTATTTCTTGAATGACAGCTACTTTACCTGCAATAAAATCACCTGAAATGCATTGTCTTCCTGTATTCTTTTGCCAAGAATACCAAGCATTTGTGATTTTTTTATTCGGTATCACCATCGATTTCATTTTGCCTTCTTCGTCAAAATAAATGTCGGTATAACCATCTTTTCTATTTGACCATTCAGGTAAATGTGCTGTTGACATTTCAATCATATCACAATCTAAATGATTATACATATCTTCAAACGAAGGTTTATGTTTGAAAGTATGTGTTTCAGTTCCATCTAATGGATCTGTTATATGTAATGCATATCTTGGCATATTATTTCTCCGATAACATTAATAGATTTTTAGCAACTGAATCAGGTATTCCAGCATTTCTAAATATACCAGAGATATATTGTCTAACTGCTTGAATTGAACCACCTGAATAAAGTGCGTTTTCAGCTTCTTCTCTTTGAGAGTCTAGCAATCTTATTGCTGCACCCTTTTTAGATTGATCATATGCTTTTCTAGTTTCTAGTTTGCATACTTCATCAATATAAGAATCAACTTGATTTAATTTAACAGGTGAAACTTTATTATCATGATCACTAACAGTTATATCAGGCTCATTCTTCCAATTTCTGATTTTAGACCAGTTTTCAAGTTTCTTTTCAAGTTTTAAACCTGCGTTTAACACTTTTTCTCTTTTAGAAGATAATTCTCTACTATAGTTATCTCTATATGTAGAATAATCATTTTCTAATTGAACAACAGTTTTAAGTAATTTCTCTATATTTAATTTAGATTTAAATACAGGTAAGTTCTTATCCTTTGTTCTATCAACTTCAACTTCTCTTTCAGATTCTAAAGCTGATCTTCTAGATTTGAATTTTCGGTCAATATAGTTTGACAGATATTCTATCTCGTCTTTTCTTATTGGTTTCATTTTTCTCCTATCGTTTATAGTCGTACAGTTCTAATCTAATCTTATTTTTAGGATTAGTTCCATGATTATATATTCTTTCTACATTAACTATAAAATCATTCCTACTTCCTTGATTTTTAAGTTTAGATGAATTGCCTTGTAGCCTTCTTTTAAAGATTTCCCATTTAAATGTTTTATCTTTAAATACAGCTAACATTGCAGCAATAAACTGTCTTTTTTTGTAGTATTGGAAAAACTCACCAATCCAAGCTAGTCGTCTTGCTTGAGTCTTTCCCCATTCAAGATCTTCGATCTTAAATTCTCCTTCTTTGTATGCTTTAATAATTTTAGTATCTACGAATCCTTTATTATTAAGCATAGCAACTGATGCCAATATTGGCATATCATATGTTTTAACAAACCATTCTAATAATGCATAATCTTTGTTATTTAATTTAACAAATGACATCATATAATCAGTTAATGTCCATTTTTTATTGTTCTGATTTAAAGATCTAACTTCAGTCAAAGCAAATTTTGATTTTATAATATATTTTACGGGTGCCCCTACTATCTTGTAGGCTTCCAGTCTATGTTGTCCATCTTGGACTCTCATAGCTTCATCTACTATAATAGGTATCTGTAGATCTTTCTCTTTAATAAGTTCTACAAGTTTTCTTACCCATGGTTCGTGAATAGACCTATTCCCTCTTAAGTATTTAAATTGAGTATAGTCTTTAGTTTCATATATTCTATCAGTCATTATTTTCCTTTGTTTAATTTATATTCATATCTAGTTTCACAGGCTTCATCCCATAACATTTGTATATCCATAGGTGATGTGAATCCTAGACCTGTAATACCAGATATAAATTCATCTCGGTCTATTTTACATTCTCCATATTTATCTTGGAGATCCTGTAATTTTTCTCTAGTCTTTTGATTTACTTTGTTCATTATTCTCCTTTACTATGTTACTCGGTAACACAGTTTCCCTAACATCTATCTCATTACCTTCTTCATCATAGACATAATATTTTTCATGTGATTTTTTTAATTCTTTCTGATGAACATAATTTACTAAATATGCAACTATCAGAATGAATATTATCAGTTCTAACATATATACTCCTTATAATGGTACAGACATTAGAATGTATATAAATATAACAGTATATATTATAACTACACTCCAAGTTGTCATTATTGATCCTTTCTTTTGATTTCATATGGTATTTCTACCTTTTGAGGCATATACTTTGCAACAGCATAGCATAATCCCAAAACTACTCTAATTGGAAACATTATTGCTATCCAAATCCATTTGGCAGCAACATTCATTAACCAATTTTGAATTGATTTCATCATATTTACTCCTCTCTTTGTTTGTATTTATTATTCATATATTCTATAAATTCTTCATTTGCTCTCATTAACCATAGACCAAATACTACAATCAATGCTATTGCAGTATAGAACATAGATATAAGATGACTTGCATCTATAATTGCCACAAATATAATTGTAACTAATATAGATAGTATCAAACATAATTGTATTATTCTCATATTTCTCCTTTGTTAATCCCATTCGGTATCATCATTCCTCAACGGGCTTTTTTTCTTTAGCGATAAAAAAAACCCCATTAGCCCCGAAGGGCTAACGAGGTGGCTTATTAATTTAAATTAATGTACCTTGTTTTAATGCATTTCTATAAAATGCTTGTGCTTTTGGATCTTTAACAACATCAGTTTTAACTTTCTTAACTGCTGTTGGTGTCCAATCTTTACCAATTATATTCTTATATTGCTCTAAAGCAGTATCGAATAAGAATTGTGCTCTTTCAAGATTAATTTCCTGTGCACCTTTAGTAAATAATAACTTATTTGTTTTGTTATTATCTAATTCAGTATTGCAATCTTCTCTTGCAAAATCCTGAATCTTCATATTAGTTTTGTCTAAACTTTCTTGACATCTATCAAGATGGTATTTAAACGAACTAACAAATCTAGATGCGTCAGCACTTCCGTGCCAACTCCAGTTTTTATCTTCAAAGAATGTTGCTACAAAACTCTTGAAAAACATCTCAATAGTTTTAACAACATCTTCTTTACTAGATTCAAATGTATCTCTCATAGAATCTAATCTTTCGTTAGAAAAATCAAATTCTCTAACTTCTGATGCTAATGTTGACATATAGCCTCCTTTTTTGTTGTGATTAATAATGGACTATTATAATTACCTAATATAGAACCTATTTCTTGTTCTATCTCAGTACCATTATCTTCGTTCCGAGCACTATCTAATTCTTGTACTCGTATCTTATCAGTTTCTGATATGTTTAATTCATACCAGTCTAACATTTCAGATATTTTCATATCATCTCCTTTGTTATTATTAATAACCCGTATTTCTTAACTCACGGGATTAAGTAGGAGATTCATCACGAGGCAAACTCTATGTACTTGCGACTGAGTGTCAGCGAAGCGATGCAGGTGCTTACCTGCGACACTCTAGTCCGTGCAATGTACATCGAGGTAAACTCGTGATAAAAGCGACTAACTCCCGTGTGTGTGGGGGCCCCATAGCAATAGTGAGAAACGCAGAAAACTACGATAAGGAGTTTTCGAGTATCGCAATGGTTGGGAATCGTACAGCTGTTTATTCTGTGGCGAGATGCCAATCGCCACTGAATAATTACAGCTAGTAGATTATAAATTGCGTATGGGGAATAGTAAGCGATGACGGATGTCATCTCCATATCTTGTGTTGTGAGTATCAATAAACACTAAAGTATCATATTAATGCTTGACAAGGAGGAATTAATCCTCCACTAACGATATGAGCAGAATAGAATAATAATGTCCGATTTAACAGACAAGCAGAAAGCATTAGTTGATACTATCGTAGCAACAGGGTGTAGTATTAAGGATGCTGCCGAAAAGGCAGGTTATTCAACAAAAGGGTCATCTGAAGCAGGTAGAGTAAGTGCTTCTCGCACACTACGTTTACCAAAGGTACAGAGTTATATGCAACAGAGTATAGCAAGAACTCTAGGACTTGGTGCAGTAAGTGCGAGTAAAAGATTAATCGAGCTATCTAACGGAGCACGATCTGAATATGTTCAGCTCGAAGCTAGTAGAGATATACTCGATAGAGTAGGATTAAGAGCTCCCGATAAGGTAGCTCATAATATACAAGGCGATATTAAGATCAATATCGACTTGACTTAATCCTTCGGTATAAGGACTTCCTCTTACGATTTGAGCCCAACCAACAGGGGGGGCGAAAATCTATCATCGACAGATGACTAGTGGAGTAGTACACACAATAAGGGTTATTTTAAGTTCACTATGGCAAAGAAGCATACCTTCGGAATAAATACTTTTGTAAAAGTAACCAAAAAGAAAATAGGTCGGCATAAGAAACGACTCAATAAATCAGAAAAGTTAAATTATAAGAAATACAACCGACAAGGGCGATAGTCTGTGCGTTGGAAATAATTTTTTTTTAAGTATAAGTCCGTCTTACCCACAACAGTAATAGGAGTTATATGAATTATTTAGTTAAGATATGGAATCGTGCCGATTCTAATTTCAAGAAAGAAATATTGTTTAATGCCGACAATGATGTTATAGCTATGCAAAAGGCATCAGCTGCAACACCAGACGGATGTCGTGCAACATACGAAGAAATAGATAAGGAGAAATATGAAAAAGAAAAAGCCATCAAAACCAAAGAAGACCAAGAAAGTCAAATATGGCAAACCGAGCAAAAAGAAAGGGTACTAGAGTCGAAAACAGGATAAAGAAGTTATTCCTGGAACTAGGTATTCCAACTAGACGACAACCAATGTCTGGAGCTATTGTTGGATTTCCACATGATGTCTATGCAGATATTATGGGTGGACTTAGTATTGAATGCAAAGCTAGAAAGGGAGCTAAAGGATTTGTCACTATGGAGAAGTGGCAAGGTAGTGCAGATCTTT
>VMHT01205473.1_pt1 | contig 11296 bp, 20 predicted proteins | sample 4693611 | NCBI WGS metagenome assembly VMHT01 (sample SAMN12280063, study PRJNA550983) | marine metagenome | isolation source: seawater sampled from same location over 5 years 0.02-0.2 micron viral filtrate | place: USA: collected off the coast of southern California halfway between the port... ... | reverse complement strand
CGCAGTAGAACAATTAATCAATGAGCAAAATGGATAGTAGAAAAGCATACGAATTAATGAAAGAAGAATATATTGATAGAGAAGCAGCTGAGCTTTGTAATCAAATAGAAAAATCACTAGAACGCATGATAACATATGACAATGGTATGTTAGATGATATAGTGTTTAATAAAATTAAAGCACAAGCCATCAAATTATTAAAAGAATGGCACTTGTAATCTAGTAGACGAGTAAGTTAATTAGGATGTGGCTACGGTACTAAGGCGTGGGTTCGACTCCCACCATCATCACATAACTGAATTGCTAAGTAGATTACTGATAACTAGGTCTGGATACATCACACGTTTAAGTACGGAGATAAGACTTGCTGACGAGTAAACGAGGTTCGATTCCTCTTCTAGTTACTATGACAAAATGTCACGAAACATAATACGAATACAGTAAGATAATAAAATAAATGCAAACATTATACCAAAAACTAAAACCAGAAATCAAATCTAAACTTAAATACAACTTAATTAAGTATAAAGCAGGTCCAAGACAAGTTATTGCAGAACTACATAGGTTTTCTAATTACTCTGAATTAACCGTTGGAATTGTTAAAGACTTAGTATTGTATTCAGATATAGATGACAGAAGATGGAGCTCTATTGACTGGAGATATGGTGATAAATTATTTAATGACTAAATTATGAAAAAAATAACTGATGAGCTTATAGATGATAAGCTAAAAGAACAAGGTCTGTTACACGTAAGTGATATGGACCACGATGAAATGCTAGTAAAATTACAAGCTGAATACGATTTTGATATTGTACATGAGTGGAATCAAGGTGCTCAAATGTATTTTTATCCTGAATCAACAGCTGATGGTTATGAAGTTTATATAGCTTCAGAAAACGAATCTAACCCTTATATTGGTCAAGATGTATACTATTACGAATCAGATTGGTTTGAAAAACTACCTGATGCTATTTATGATGGCTTAACTATTTATGTAGAAGAATACGCGATGGGTGAAGGTCCATTTACATATGCTATTGAAGAAGTATATGAAGAGCTTTATGAAACAAAGCAAACAGAAATAATTAACGAATTAAAAGAAGAAGGATATGAGCACTAGAAATTTAATAATGGTTGTAGATCGTAAACATGCTAGTGATGTAGAACAAGGGTTTTCAAGAGATCCTGAAGAAGTGGCATCTCATAGTTATGTCAACATGTATATGCACCATGATGGTTATCCTGAGTGGCAAGGAGTACAAATTGCGAATTGGTTACTTACTGGTAACAATGGCTGTCAAGATGGATCAAGATTAGCGTCTAAACTAGTACATGATATGTATTATGATAGTTGTTATTTATATCCAAAAGTGTATAATATAGATCATCAATATACTTATGTTATATGGACAGGTAGTAAAGATAAAATCCACGTAAGTTGTTGGGATAGATATTCTGATAAATGTGTATTTGTATTAAAACCTGAAAAAATTATATCTAAATATATGACAGATATGAAATATACTGATTTTGCTAATGGTGAAACTAGATCGTGTCAATCTAAAAAAGATGATACCTTATATCACGCTCAAAAGCTTGTTGATATTCTAACCCAAAAGTAATACATAGATAAATATTTCATATTTATAATGAATATAATTATATAATTACATGTCTAAAAATAGAATTACAATCGAAACTTAATACAAAAAAATATAGATAATATGACTGATGAACAAATCGAACAATTAGCTCAACGTGTAGCTAAATTAATAATTAATAACTTACATGAAGGACTTATTGCAGACTTTCAACCTGATGAAGAAGAAGATTTACTAGCTGAATTAGCTAAGTGTATGACTTTGTTAGATAAATATTTAAAAGCAGAGCAATATGAAAAATGCGAGATAATAAAAAATAAAATAAAAACAATAGAAAGAAAATTAAGAAACCTATGATAAAACCAATGTTAGCCCACAAATTTGATATTAAAAGAGTTGATTACTCTAAACCTGTATACATACAACCTAAACTAGATGGCGTTCGTTGTCTATTCACGAAAGACGGCGCGTTTTCACGTACAGGTAAACAATTCATGAATGTAGCTCATATACAACTAGAGCTAATATCTTTCTTTAAAGATAATCCAAATGTTGTGCTTGATGGTGAGTTATACAACCATGAACTTAAACACGACTTTGAAAAAATTATATCACTAGTTCGTAAACAAAAACCTACAGCTGATGATAGACTAGAAGCTAAAAATCTAATACAATATCATTTGTATGATTTTATAGACAATAAAAAAACTAACTACCAAAACCGCATGCACCAACTAGCTTGTGCTGATATATATTCTAACAGTGTTAAATATGTACCCGCTTATAGAGTATACAAGCATGAAGAAGCTCTTAATATGCACCATGATGCTTATTTAGCTAAAGGTTACGAAGGCTCAATACTTAGATTAGATGGTCCATATAAACACGGTAGATCTTATGATCTTATGAAATTTAAAGACTTCAGCGATACTGAAGCAACTATCATTGGTTATGAAACAGGTAAAGGTAAACGTGAAGGTACTCTTGGCAAGTTTATTATGCAAGATGATGACGGTAATGAGTTTGGTTGTCCTCCGGGCAAAGGCTACAACTACAAAGACTTAGCTAATATACTCAATAACATTGGTGATTATATTGGCAAACGAGCTACCTTTACCTATTTCCAACGAACACAAGCAGGTTCATACAGACACCCGCTATTTAAATGTATTAGAAATTATGAGTAAATTAATATGGCAACTATACAACGACAACTTAATATCAGAAGAGGTAGCAAACCTCTTATTAGACAAACATTATAATAGACTAGAACACAAACGATATAAATGAATATATTTTATTTACATTCTGACCCAGTTAAAGCTGCGCAAATACAATACAATAAGCATGTGGTTAAAATGATCTTAGAATCAGCTCAAATGCTTTGTACTGCACATCATCATTATGCTGAACTATTAGAATATAAAGCTGATTACGTACCTTATAAAAAGGCTCACTATAATCATCCATCAACTATATGGTGTAGACAAAACGTGAAACAATATTATTGGCTTTATAATCATATGATAGCTTTAAGCAATGAATACACAAAAAGATATGGTAAAGAACATTTAACTATTATTAAATGTAAAGAACCATTAGATTTATGCCCATTTGGTATGCCTGACGGTGATTTTAACGAACCACCACAGTGTATGCCTGATGAATATAAAGTTCCAGGTTGTAGTATTACAGCTTACTGGAATTATTATGAAGGTGAAAAATATTTAGTAGCAGGAGCTACAGAAGAACTAATAACAAGAGATAAATTATATGAGAAAGAAAATATACGAGCATTTAATTAGTACCAATGTATTTGGTATACGAGATAAAATAAAGCAATTTAAAAAAGCAAGGAAAAAAAAGAAATGAAAAAATATAATATACAAAATTATATTCGATATAAAGAAGATTTAAAAGCAAGTATACCTGTTGATAAACCTTATAAAGAATATACTAGAGACGAACTTATAGTAAAGTTTTTACCATTAGTAGAAACTATGGCTAGAAAATTTTCAACTAGTGATCAAGCATCAGGTGTATTAACAATATTAGATTTTATACAATGTGGTGGTGAATCATTAACAAAAGCAGTTGATAGATTAGACTGGGAAACTTTAGAAGAATCAGATGATATAGAAAAAACTTTAAAATCATTTTTTAGCAAACGTATAAAAGGTGGTATACGTAGACGTATTGATATGGCTCGTGGCAACATAAGAATACCAGAACACAAGCTAAATCATATGCGTAAAACTAAAGATAAAAAAGCAGTGCAGATGTTTTTTAATTCTATATTTTTATCTATTGATGCTAAAGTAAACGATGAAGATATATTCAATCAAATACCTGATAAATCAGAACCTTATAATATTCATTTAATCAATTTATATTTAAAAAGTTTAATGCAAAAATATTTAAATGAAAATGAATATGAGGTTTTAAGATTATCATACGGTCTTGATTGCGACAAGCATTCAGCAAAGCAAATAGCAGACAAATTAAACCTAACTGGTTCATCTAGTTATGTACGAGTTTCAGAGCTAAAAAAGCAAGCTGTAAATAAACTTATTGATAATGTTGATCACTCGCAAGTGCTTGATTATCTATAAGTTAGATATGTAAATTAATGTTTAAACATGTAATTATTATACTATGACCATATACGAAAAATTATCAAAAATTCAGACAAAATTTAAATCGAAGAAAAGTAGATTTAATTCATTCGGTAAGTATTACTTCAGGTCAGCCGAAGACATTCTCGAAGCAACAAAACCCTTTCTGTTAGAGTTAGGAGTTACCGTTACGGTTAATGAAGAGTTGATTGCAACAGAGCCTATGCCTGTTATACAAACAACTGCTACAATAACTGATGGTGAAGGAACAGTAACAGCTACATCTGTAGTTGGAGTTGATCTTAATCAAAAAGGTATGCAAGCACCTCAACAGTTTGGTTCTGCATCGAGTTACGCAAAGAAGTATGCACTAGGGAATTTATTCCTAATCGATGATACTAAAGATAGTGATGCAACTAATAATCACGGCAAAGATAAACTTAAAGATATAAGTAAAGCTAAAAGTTATATTCAAGCTGGTGGTAAAATAGATGCTATCAAGAAGAAGTATCAATTAACGCCTGATCAAGAAAAGGCACTTAAAACACTTTAATGAAAAAAGATGATGTAATTGAAAAGCTACGTGATGACGAGCATTACTACGGAGACTTTGGTAAAAAGTATCTAAGTAATTCTGACATCTCAGCTTTACTTACAAATCCTTTAGCTTTAGGAAAGCCTAGCGCGCCTAGGCCTGCTTTCTTAGTTGGCGGATACTTTCATACCGCTATACTAGAACCAGATAAACTGAAAAAGTACAAGGTAATACCTTCGTCAACTAGGAATACTAAAGCTTACAAAGAGATGTCTGGTGGTGAATTATGCTTATTACAACACGAGGTTGATGCGATAGAAAAGTTATCTGACATTATGTTAGAAAACAAAGTATGTCAAGCAATGATACGTGATAGTAATACAGAATATGAAATCCCAGGTATTAAAGAGATTGAGGGTGAGATGTGGAAAGGTAAAGCAGATATTGTAAACCATAATGAAAAGCTAGTCATTGATTTGAAGACGACAGCTGACATAACAAAATTTAAATGGTCTGCATCTAAATACAACTACGACTCTCAAGCTTATATTTATAGTGAGTTATTCGGTTATGAAATGGTTTTTATTGTAATAGATAAAAACACAGGACAACTGGGTATATTTGACTGCTCACCAGAATTTTATGCTAAAGGTCAAGACAAAGTCCAACGAGCAGTGGAATCTTATAGATTATTTTATAAGAATAAAGACTTTGACCCTAAGCAATATTTTATTAATAAAACCTTATAATCATGGCAAGAACCAGAAAAAACCAAACAAAAATTTGTAGTGTAACAGGATTAGAAACTTCAGTTAATAACTTCTATGCTAATCAAACGCATGTAAAAGCTGTTGACAACTTAAGAAGAAATAGTAATGCTACAAAAACACAGTTAACTAGAATGTTTAACCAAATTAATCAATACTCATAATATGGCAGGAATTATAAAAGGTAGTATTAACTTATCAGAAATACCTAAGGATAAAATTATTCCAGGTAAAAAAGGTAAGTATTTACCAATATCAATTACAATTAATGATGAAGTTGACCAGTTCGGTAACTTCGGACCGATTATAGTTGATCAGTCAAAAGAGGAAAGAGATGCTAAGGTTGCTAAGAAATATCTTGGTAATGTTAGAGTTGTGTGGAGCAACGGTACTTTTCCTGAAGCACCAAAACAAGGTGCACCAGCAGCAGCGTTAAAAGCAGCAGCTGTAGAAACTAAAGTAGAAGACGATTTACCATTTTAATTAAATTAAATGCAAGTAGAAGAATACGAGATTAATGGATTTTCGATTGATACATTCAATCAACATAACCTAGAAGTTGGTAAGACACAGGGGGTTTGTCCTTTGTGCTCACACACTAGGAAACCTAAAAATCAGAAGCTTAAATGTGCTTCTTATGATTGGGAACGTGGTCTCGGAACTTGCCACAATTGTAATACTACTTTTCAACTACACACATATAACCGTAAGGGATCAAACGAAAAGGAATATGTAAGACCAGAGATGACTAAATATCTTTGTGTAAAAGATAAAACTCAACAATGGTTTGAAAGTAGAGGTATAACTCAAAAGACCTTGGACGATCTCAAGGTTGGTCAAGGTCTAGAGTATATGCCACAAACTGGTAAGCAAGAGAATACAATACAATTCAACTATGTAATCGGTAGTCAACTTATTAATGTAAAATATAGAGACGGTAGAAAAAACTTTAAATTATACAAAGGAGCTGAAAAAATATTTTACAACATTGATAGTATTGTTGGGTATGACAGTTGCGTTATAACTGAAGGAGAAATGGATGTGCTAGCTTTGCATGAAGCTGGTGTGCCAAACGCTATATCAGTTCCTAATGGAGCAACATTAAGTCACAACAATTTAGATTACTTAGACAATTGTATAGATTACTTTGATGACAAAACAAAGATAATACTAGCATTAGATACTGATGATCCAGGTTTAGCGTTAAGAGCAGAATTAGTTAGAAGACTAGGTGCTGAAACCTGTTACTTAGTAGATTTTGAAGACTGTAAAGATGCTAACGAATACCTAATGAAATATGGTAAAGAAAAGCTTAAGCAAGTTATTAAAAAAGCTAGATCTTACCCTTTAGAAAACGTTACAACATTTAGAGATATTGAAGGAGAAGTTAAAGACTTTGTTAAAAATGGTTTTAAACCAGGTTATCAAGTTGGGCTTGAAAACTTTGATAGTATATTTTCAACATATACAAGTCAGTTTATTACAGTAACAGGTATACCTAGTTCTGGTAAATCAGATTTTGTAGATCAAATGGTAGTTGGTTATAATAAAAACTACGGTTGGAAAACAGGGTTTGCATCACCAGAGAATAGTCCTAACTATTTACATGCTCATAAGCTTATGCGTAAGGTATGGGGTAATATGCCTGAGGTTGAAGATATAGATACAGATAAATGGAAAGAAGTTGGTACTCATGTAAATGATAACTTCTTTTTTATTGATATGGAAAAATATAGTCTTGAATCTGTATTACGTAAAGGTGCTGAGCTTGTTAAACGTAAAGGTATTAAGTGTCTAGTTATCGATCCATTTAATAAAGTTAGAGATAAAAACGCTAGCTCATTAGATGTTAATACTTACACGATGGAATACTTAACTAAAATAGAAAACTTTGCTAAGAAGTTTGATGTATTAGTTTTTATTGTAGCACACCCTACTAAAATGTATAAAACAAATGACGGTAAAATTGAAGAACCAAATATGTATAACATTAAAGGTGGTGGTGAATGGTACGATGCTAGTTATCACGGTATACTAGTACATAGAGACTATGATGCTAAAACAGTTAAAGCAAAAGTATTAAAAGTTAAGTTTCAAAACTTAGGTGAAAACGGTGCTGAAGCTCATTTTAAATGGGAACCAAAGTCAGGTTGTTTTATACCTCATGTTATAGATAAAATCAAAGAAGAACCAATGCCTTGGGAATAGATGCCACGAAAAAAGAAAGATGTAATGGGACAGTATATGCCTACTGTGTTGGAGATGGAAGCGTACAGGTGGTGTATAAACAACGGAATATATATATCCCCGTTTGCGAATGGAGAAGGAGCTTGGTATATTGACATTAAAATAAATAACAAAACAAATAGATCACCACTAGTCTACGGTCCAATATCAATATGGATACAGATGTATGTGTTCTATAAATATTACTATAATAAATATGCGCAGAAAATTTAAAAATGCAGACGAAGCTTATTGTTATTTCTTAAATGAAATAAGAATTAATGGTGTAGAGTTCGGTGACACTAAAGCTTTATTTAACGTAGGGTTTACGTTAGAAAATCCCGAACAAAATTATATTGTTGAAGATGAACGTGACTGGAAACTAAGTTACGCAATGGCAGAATGGGACTGGTATTTATCTGGTGATCCTAATATTAAAAAGCTAGGAAAAATATATGGTAAAGTACCACAGATATGGGAACGTATGGCTGACAGTAAAGGTAATGTTAATAGTAATTATGGTTGGCAATGGCAACGTGAAGATCAACTTGATTATGTTGTTGCAAAGTTAAGAAATTGCAAAGATACTAGACATGCGGCTATAAGTATTTATGATGCTAAAGAACATAAATATTATGCTAAAGATACACCTTGTACTTACGCTGTTCAGTTCACAATACTAAACAGCAAGCTTAATATGGCTGTTCTAATGCGTTCTAATGATCTCTGGTACGGTTTCTGTAATGATCAGTACCAATTTAGTATGTTGCAAATGATGGTTGCAGAGAGATTAAATATTGAAGTTGGTGAATATTACCATTATGCACACAACTTACATTTATATAACAACAAATTATAATGACATATTATTTATACCACATTCCGGGTAAAAAAATCGGTGTTACGTGTAATCTTAATAACAGAGTTACGTTAACACAGGGTTATGCCCCAGACGAATATGAAGTTCTTGATCAGTCCGATGATATAGATTATATATCAGAGAAAGAGATAGAACTTCAAAAGTCTTATGGCTACAAAGTTGACCGTAAGAAATATAATGAATTAATTAAATCTAATAAAAAAATGAATATAAACGTAACGGAACAAACTACTACGTTTCCATGTCCAGTTAATAAATTAAAAGGACAGTTGTTAGATAATATAGGTATGGAGTGGGAAACAGAACACGGTACCTTACATATTACTAAGCAAACAATTGTGTGGGTAATGGATAACGTTAAAACATCTATGTATAATAACAATAGGTGTTATGTTTACAATAAAGCTTTTGCTAGAGCTTATGATAATAGAGATATGTTTACAGAACCTAAGATGGTTCAATGTGAAGACGATGCAATGTTTAGTAGAATTAGAGAATGGGCACAAGATAGAGGTTTATATGATGAAGGTAATGCACATACTCAATATGTAAAACTACAAGAAGAAGCTGGTGAATTAGCTAAAGCATTACTTAAAAATGATAAACCTGAAATTATAGATGCTATTGGTGATATGGTTGTTGTACTAACAAATTTGTCACACATGCAAGGTGTTACAATTGAAGAATGTATTGACAGTGCTTATAAAGTTATTAGCAAAAGAACAGGTAAAATGATTAACGGAACATTTGTAAAAGATGAATAGATACGTAGTAAAGACTAAAGATAAAATCGTAGAACAAGTTATCGAAAAGATAGATCAACGTAGTCTGGTTGGTCAAAAGAAATACGGTGCTATGATGATGGAAGAAGTTGAAGGTAAAGACAAAGATCTTAATGACTTTCTAACTGATGTACAAGAAGAAATAATGGATGCTTTATTATACATACAAGCAGCAAGACATTGCTTACGTGATGAAGTTGAAGAGTGTATGATAAACAGAATGAATATCATAGGTCAAAATGGTAACGACGGTTTACATTATGAAGAAGAAGAATTATAAAAGAAAACGTGGACCTGTACAAGCAAAAAAAGTAACGTACGACGGTATTAAATTTGCTTCAGGTTTAGAACGTTATATGTATCAAGCTTTGAAAAAAGCTAAAATCAAAGCTACTTACGAGGGCAAAACATTTGAAATTGTAAATGGCTTTGAATTTGATACAACTTGTATTGCTAGATCAGCTAACGGTAAAGGTGATTATAAAAACAGAGGTAATAAAAAAATATTACCTATAAAATATACACCTGATTTTATCGGTTGTAATTTTATAATTGAATGTAAAGGTAGGGCTAACGAATCTTTTCCTTTACGTTGGAAATTGTTTAAAAAACATCTTACTGACAATAACATAAACACAACATTGTATAAACCACAAAATCAAAAGGAATGCGACAGAACAATAGAGTTAATCCTAAGCTTGCAAAAGTAATAGCTAGGAAAAAATATGCTGAGCGCCAAATTGACAAGTGGGTTAAATGGTCTTGGCAACAACGAGGAAGAGTTAAATATAAAGAACTGGTCAAGTATCAAGATCAGTATAACATAAAAGTTTATGGATAATAAAGAAAAATGGAACTGGTCTTTATCAATAGGTTTTTACCCAGGTATATTATTTGGTATAAGAGCTTATGAAGAAGAAAATCAATTAACATATGTGTTGTATCTACCTTTTTTAGATATAGCATTTGAAATGCCTTATTAATATGAGTTTATTTAAAGAAAGAATACCATACAAACCTTTTGAATACCCTATATATTACACAGAAGGTTGGTTAAAGCAAGCTCAAGCATTTTGGTTACACACAGAAATACCTATGTCAGGTGATGTGAAAGACTGGAATGAAAAGCTTACTGATCCAGAGAAAAATTTAGTAGGTAATATACTATTAGGTTTTGCTCAAACAGAATGTGCAGTATCAGATTACTGGACACAAAAAGTCGTATCATGGTTTCCAAAACATGAAGTGCAACAGATGGCTATGATGTTCGGCTCACAAGAAACAATACACGCTGTTGCATATAGTTATTTAAATGAAACACTTGGACTTGAAGACTTTGAAGCGTTTCTTCACGAACCGGCAACATCGGAAAGATTTGATAATCTGGTTAGCTATGACGGGAATGATCCTGTGGGGATTGGTCGCAGCTTGGCAGTATTTTCCGCCTTCGCAGAAGGTGTTAGTCTGTATTCAGCTTTTGCTGTTTTATACTCTTTTCAGCTACGTAACCTTCTCAAGGGCATAGGTCAGCAAATGAAATGGAGTGTAAGAGATGAGTCATTACATAGTAGAATGGGTTGTCAATTATATAGACATATGTGTGAAGAAATACCCAATTTAAAAGAAGATTGTAAAGAAGATATATATTCAGCTGCTAAAATAATGGTTGAACTTGAAGAAAAATATATCGACAAGATGTTTGAAATGGGTGATATAGAGAATTTAAAGTCATACGATTTAAAACAATTTATAAGAAAAAGAACGAATGAAAAATTATCAGAACTTGGTTACACGGATAAAAGAAGATTTTTCCAATATGACAAAGACGCAGCGTCTAATCTTGATTGGTTCTATCATCTCACTGGGGGTCACACTCACACTGACTTT
>VMHT01130228.1_pt1 | contig 11296 bp, 3 predicted proteins | sample 4693611 | NCBI WGS metagenome assembly VMHT01 (sample SAMN12280063, study PRJNA550983) | marine metagenome | isolation source: seawater sampled from same location over 5 years 0.02-0.2 micron viral filtrate | place: USA: collected off the coast of southern California halfway between the port... ... | reverse complement strand
CGATTAAGAATATTTTGTAAAGCTTTTCTATAACCATTTCCGTAAGCAGCCTCTAGTTTATTCATGTTTTCTGGTGTAAAAACTTGATTAACATTTTCCTGCCATTGTTCTAAATACTTAGCTCTAACGACTGTATTTAAACCAGACAATAAATCAGTTGTAATAGTACCAGCTAACCAACCATCTTGTGGTTTTGGATAACCATTGTCTTTATTTATAGAAATTAATTGCTCTGCAAATGTCATTAAGTTTTCATCAGCTTTAACATAATCTTCTAATATTTTTTGATCAGCTTTAGACAATCCTGGAATAGTCATACCCTGTTGTCCCCATGTATAAACTCTTACAGCATTTCCCACCGTATAAGGTTCACCAACTATTTTTTTATTAAGCCCTTTGTTGTTTACTTTAAGTAAATTTTTTAATGCTTTATAATCATTAGCTAAAGCAACTCTAGCATTTGATATATCTATGTTAGCTCTAGCAAATGGATCTAAAAAGTTTTCTTTAACCCAAGCTATAGTAGCATCTCCATCTTTACCTTTACCGGCAAAATATCTAGTCAAACCTACAAAGTCTTGAGCAGATGGTGGTATACCAAGTAAGTTAAACTTACCTTTACCAGCGCCAACCGCTCTAGCTTTAGTTTCACCATATACTTTTTCTTTACCTATACCTGTAGCTCTTTCAATTATACTATTAAATTGCCCACTTAAATCTTCTGTCTCACTTTTTCTTAATCTAGCTTGCTGAGCTTCTGTATCTAGCTTTTGCATTTCATCAAGAACAGTTTGGTTAGTTGCTGATTTAGAAAATTTTATATTGTTAGGTAAAATATTTTCATTAAATGTTTTTGCCTTTGACTCTGATTTTCTTAATTGCGGAGTTGTTCTTCTACCGTTTGTATCAATACCTAACTGATCTCCCATAAGTCTACCATTAGTCATTTCTAATGATTGAGGATTTATACCACCATCAACTGCAGCAACTTGAGTATTAAAATACCTTTGCCACCAATAGTTTTCACCAAGTCTCCATCCTTTTTGCATACCTCTTTGTAAACCTGCTATTCTTAATTTATCGTCCATAGCTTTGTCTAAAGCTATAAGTTTATAATTATCCATAACAGCTAGATATGCAGATTCAAAATTATAATCTTTATGTAAAGCAACATCCATCAAGTACATATAAGCAGCAGTGGCAGGCATAGCATGTTCATATTCATATTTACTTTCGCCTTTTTTTCTTTTAGTAAGTTTAGTAGAAAAAGCTACAAATTCAGCACCGGCTTTATGCCAGTGATTGCTTTGTGATCCTGTTAGTTTTAAATAATTACCAATTGCTCTAGCTGATTCTTTATCATTTCTTATGGTTTCAGTAATTCTTTTCCATAAAGCTTTATGTATTAAACCTACTTTTTTATTGTATTCAGCTATTTTACCGTTTTTTTGATTTCTTCTTATTACTTCAGGGTTTTTAAATATAGTTGAGTATCCAGATCTTTTAAAATCTGTAACACCATCAATTTTTGCACCAAAAGCTGAATCAGGTAAATTTCTTAAAAGCTCCATTTGAGGTTTGTAATACTCATTGTATAGGTTATACCAAGATGATTTACTCCTTATACCTGGCGTAAATTCTGTCCCATATTTTCCTGTTTTTTTATTAGGTTTACCAAACCAAAAATCTCTAGGCATTAAAGGTAATACAAACTTTTTAAGAGCAGCAACATAATTATCTACATCTTCTGTTGTTTTGAAAGTATATGTTGGACCAACTCCATTTCTTTCTAAAATCTTATCAATACTTTTATCAATGTCAAAATTAGGATTATCTAATGCATCTATTAAATCACCAACGTTTTCATTTATCTTACTAAACATTAGTTTGCTTTTACCAGCAGAAGCATCAGCTATAATCTGTTGTTTAGGTTTAGCTGTTTTAACTGTTGATCCTTCAATGTTTTGTGTAGCAGCTCTTAACGCAATTAAAGCACTATCTAGTTTAGCTATACCTTTTATAAACGTACCAAACTCAGTTCTAGCTTTACCTTTTATAGGTATATTTAATTCACCTCGATCTGTAATACCCATATCACGCTGCAACTTAGTTACTGTAGCATCTGTAGGGTTTAAAAACTGTGGTTTTAATTTCCATACACCTGGTTGAGATGTCAAACCTTTAGATCTTTTACCAGTTTTTTCGTAAAAATAATTTAATACTCTACCTTTTAGGCCTAAACTAATACCTTGAAATTCTCTTGATACATCTTTTATAACACCTTGTTTACCAACTACAGCTGTGTCTTGACTTACATTTTCAGGTGGTAGTGTTTTTATAAAGTTTTTAGTTTCTTGTAAATCGTTAAACTTACTTTGTATTTTACTAGCTTCAGAAGCTTGAGGTATACCATCAACTACTTTAGTTGCGTATGTCAATGTATCATTAGTTGTTATTTTATTAGCAGGTATATCATATATTATTTCACCTACAGGTCCTGCGTATTTATCACTAATGTTTTTAAACGTTAAACCACTTGCTATTTCAGCTGGTTTTAATGTTACAGCTTTTTTTATTTGATCAACCTTACCTTGTGTTCTTTTACTTTTTAAAACATCTATTCTTTTAACATCGGTTTTAGCTTCACTTTTAGCTCGCTCTTGTAATGCTATTGATGAATCAGCAGCTTCAGTGCTTTTTAATTCTCTAGCTCTTTCATCACTTAATCTAGTTTCAACAGCTTTACCTTCTAATTCTTGTTGGTAAAACGCTTGTCGTTTAGGTTTTATGTTTGCATTAACCCAAGTGCTAAATTCTCCTTTTTTATATCTACTTATAATACTAGGCATTTGCGCAGCAACAAACGAAGTTGCATCTGCTTTTGTAATTTTAGGTTTACCCGGTATACCTTTGCCCTGTAAAAAACCTAAAGCTTTTATAGCAATATCATTATATTGTTTTCTTAAATCTTGTTGTTTAGCAGCGGTTAAATTATCAAAACCTCCAACTTCAATAACCTCTTTAGCTAAAGTTGTAGCTGGTGTTTTAGATTCAGATACTTTAGTTTCTGTAGTTTCTTCAACCAAGTCAACTACACCTTCTAGCTCAACACCTTTTTTAAGTTGTTTTATTTCAGCAATAGTTAGTTTTCCTGTTTTTAATTTATTAGCTAAAGTTGTTAAAAAATCTACAGTATCTACACCTCCTTTTAAATTAAAATTACTAGATCCACCAGTGGCATCGCTAATAGCGTCAGGTAAACCTTGAGAAAGTATAGCTAATAAACCTTTATTGTTTTTAGCTTCTAATTGCATACGTGGAACTTCTTCTAAAAAGTTTGTTAAAACTTCATCATAGTTTGATTCATTTTTAACGCGCTCCATTATTCTAGTGTAAGCTTTTTTATTATTAATTTTCAACCAACCTAAAACGTTAAGCGCTACAAGTTTAAAAGCATCTGAGTTTGTACTAATAGTTTCAGCAAATAAGGTATGTCCCATCTCATGTATACCTGTAGATGTTTTACCATTCTTTATAGCATTTGTTCGATCTACAATAATATCATAAACTCTTTTACCATCTTTATCAAAGGTAAGTAAATTAACACCATTTAAAGTACCATTATTTATACCAGTCTTAAACTCATTTAAAAGTTTTTTAGCTTCAGCTTCATCCATTGGATGATTTGTGTCAGCAACTCTAGCGTCTAAAGCTTCTTTAAATTTTTGTACACTTTCGCTATTGCTATCTGACATAGCATATGATGTGTTAATCCCAGATTTGTTAAATCTTTTTATTGTTAACCAATCTTTTTCTGAATTTTTATCAAACGTTTCTTCTTGCCATATTTTTTCAGCTTCAACCCTTACGTCTTGATTTGTAAAGTCTTTGCCTGTAGATTCTAAATTTAATCTAGCCGCTTGCTCATACTTAACTTGTTCTTCTTGAGATAACAAACCAATATTCATTGTAAAAGATTCTTTAAAATCTCTTCTAGCTAATTCAAGACTTTGAAATTCTCCCAACAAAGACTCTAAAGCTGTCTCTCTATTTTCTTTTGTTATTTTTTTAGCTTTATATTTTTCATCTATCTCTTTAGCTTCATTTCTTATTTGCTCTTGTCTTTTTGTAGCATCTCTAAAAGCGTAAAAACCTTCTTTAGTTAATTTATTAGTAATTTTACTTTCAACATTTTGTAATATAATATCATTTTTAGCCTCTAAATTATCTATTTGCTTTTTTATTATTTTGTATTCTGTAGTTCTTTTATCCATTCCTACAGTTTGCTTGTGAAGATTTGTAACTTCTTTTAGGTTTTTTCTATAACCTTCATAAGAATTATAATCAGAAAATAAACTATAAGTAGCGCCAACAACATACGGTGAAGCACTTATAACAGAACCAATCATACCACCAACCACTGTAGCATGATCTACATTTTCCATTATTTGATTAGGTGTTTTAACACCTCTTACAATATCTATTCCGTTTTGTCCAAGAACAGTTAATCCTTCTGTAGGCGCTTCTAAAGCCATACCATATCCAGCCGCTTTAATACCCGTTAGCATAAAATCACCTACACCTTTATTAAATAAAGTTCTTGTTCCAGCCTCAAGAACATCATCTACAACTTGCTTTCCTTTATTTAATAATTTTAAAGTAGGTAATGCACCTAATGAAACTTCAAGACCAGCATATCCAGCAGAAACTGCAAGTTTTTCTAAACGAGATGTTTTTTCAGCAAACGGCATTTCATCTTCGTTATACATTGTTCTCATTTGTTGTTGATAAGAATCTAAACCAACACCTGTCATACCTAGTCCATAACCACCATAATATAACATAGCTAATGTACCTGATTGACCTATTAATTCTTGAGTAAAAAACTTACCAAAATTTGTTCCACTAGAAAAACCTTCTTCTAAAGTAATATCTCCAACATACTTGTCTTGATATTGTTTTTCCATTGAATTGTTTAACCAATTTTTAAAACCTCTTAGTTTTTCTATAGCCACAAATGGGTTTCCACGCATACCTATTTGATCCATTTTAGAAATTGCATCTACAGTGCCTTTTTCTACTAAACCAGTTTTTTCTAAACCTAATTCAGCTAAACCAAGGGTAAAATCAGAAGCTAATCCTAGTCCACCAGTTACTACATTTAAAGGTAGTACTCCAAAAATGTTTCTTATTTTTGTTCCAAACTTTTCTATTTCAGAATAATTTAATTTTAAATAACCTAATAATTCTTCAGAAGTTTTTATATCTATCGGTAAATCTTCTTTTTCTTTTTCAATATCACTTAAAGTATTAAAAACATTTTTGTTTTCATCTTGCAATTCTTTTAGCAAATTAAAAGTGGCAATAGGTATAACCTTACCATTCTCTAATTTTACTGTTTTAACTTGCTTAATTTCTTCGTTGTATTTATTTATTAAATTATTATAAAGTTTTATGCTAGAATCAGTAAACAACATAGAAGGATCTCCCATGTCTTCAATTCTTTTTTGCAGTATTTCTACAACCTCTATATCTCCTAACCCTTCTACATCAAACTTGTAATCAGGATCGTTTATTTTTTCTGTTATATTTTTTAAATTAATAAAGTTAGCACTTTTAGTATATTTGTCATAAAGCACATCTTCTTCTTGTTGTAGCTTGTCAAAAGCCGCTTTATTTTTTATATATTTATTAGCTTCGTAAGGAGCTAAAGCTTCTCTTTCTTTATTTGTTAATGTTTGTAGATAATCTTGAGTTTTCTTTTTTAATAAAGCACTTTTTTCTTTAGTTTTTACCATGTAAGAAGCTAAAGCTTGTATTTGCTCCGTGCTAGGTTTTTCTATAGGTTTCCAGGTAAGGCCATACTTATTAGGATTAGTAAGCATGTTAGTAGCTTCATCTAATTCTTTTTTATAAGGAATTATAGTTTCTGTTTTTGTTCCTTTTGTTATTGGCACGTAGCCTCTTGACGTAAGAACATACTCAACATCTTGTTTAGTTTCTTCGTATGGTGTGAAATCTACAGGTATTGTATAGCCACCCGGTATTTTTTTACCATTTTCATCTATAGTGTCTTTTTCTTTTTCAAATAAAAGATTTTCAGCATCTGAAAACTGTATAGCTTTTTCAAAATCTGTTACAAACTTTTCTCCTTCAGGATCTGTTTCTAGTAAAGTTACAGGTTTTAAATCTAAATATAACTTATCTCTTGTAAACTCAGAGGAACCAGCTACCGAATTGGATGCCGTATCTTTTTCTGGTGTTACAGGCGCATCCGTCCCCACAACACCGTCTTCCTTTACTTCAACCTCTTCAAAAAGTTCAGCTTTAGGATTATCTTTTAAAAACGTATCTACTGTATCTTCAGGTATATCATATATCTTTTCTTCACCATCTTTGATTACCTTATACGCAATTGTTTTAGGGTCTTGTAGTTCTATCATTATTTAAATTTAATTTCTAGCAAATATATCGTACGGATCTTTTACTTCCTTTTTCTCAGTTCCTAGCTTTTCATAAGCATCATCAGTTTTTTTACCACCAGCTAGTAGATACATTGCTTTCTTTAAAGCAACATCACTTAAGCCAGCTAAAGGTATTTGAACAGCGTCACTATCAGGAGCACCTATAACTTTTAAAGGAATAAAATCTTTACCACCATCGCTAATTATTTTACTATAAGTAAAGCCAGGTCCAATTTTTAACAACTCTTGTTGAAACACTTCATCTGGTACAATATCTTGACTTCCTACACCCATATCTATGCCAGGTCTTTTTGTATCAAAGGTTAATAAGTCTTCACCTAAAGTTTTTAGCATGTCATTTTTATCTTGTCTTTTTTTATCTCCCTCTGACAGTTTTTCAGGTCCTTCTACTTCTCTTCCAACTAAACCACCTTCTATTTCTCTTTTTTTAACCATTGCAATAGCATATTCTAATCTTTTATAAGATTCTTCTGTTAAACCATATGCTGTAGAAGGATCAGGTTCAAGTGTTCCAACAAAATCATCTAGTTCTTCCGGTAAAATATCATCTACATAACTTTGCATTCTGTTTATACCTATACCTAAACTTCCCATTTCAGCATCACCGCTTTTAACTATACCACCTATTCTAGCCTGTAAAGTTCCACTTAATTTAGCTCTTAATGCTTCTACTGATATTTTAGGTATTTCAAGTTTTATACCTCCTCTATCCACAATTTCAGTTTCTTTAGTCATTATGCTTAGTAAACCGCTTGAAGGTATTTTACCTTTATAGTTCAAAGAACCATCTTTAGTTATTTCCAAATCATTTAGGGTATTGGTTACAACTTTAGATATATTAGGATTTGTAACAACACTTTCCGTGCCAAAATCTTTATTAATATTATATGTTCTTTGTGGTATATTTCTAAAGTCAGCAACTTCTTCTCCTGTAAAATTTTCAAACTTTTTGCCAAACGATGCAAATATATTATACGCGCCCATTTTTCCACCCTCGCCTTTTAATCTTTTAATACTAAAATTTCTGTTTACAGGTTTAGTATTTGGTAGAGTTGACAAAACATCTCCGACTAAGCTTGGTTGGGTTTGTGATGCTGATAATCCAAAGTTTATTAATTCATCACCGTCATAACTTTGTTCAGACCCTATACTGTTTTGGCCTTGTGAAAAATCTGATCTTATACCTACAAAATTTTCTAAACCTTGTTCTAAACCTACATTAAAGAAAGTTTCTAAAGCATTAAGCTCATCTTTTAATTCAAAATATTCTGATGAACCGCTAGTCATGTTCATTAATCTAGTCTTAACATCTGCAGCTTTATCTATAAGTTCGTTTAACTGAGGGCTTATCTCAGAACTCATATCAAAATCTTTTAAAGACTTGTTTACAAGAGTTAAATATTCAGATCCAAATTTAACTCTATTATTAGCGTCTAGTAAATTTTGTTTTTTTCTAGCTTTAGCCTCTGCTCTAGCTGCAGCCGCTTGCTTGTTTATAATATCAGATACATTTTTTCCTATACCACTTATTGCAGCGGCATAGTACTTTGCGGATTCTGTATTTATTACGGCTTGTGGATTTTCGTATGACATAATTATTTTTTATCTATTACCTAAGTAAGCAGCACCTAGTGTTCCTATAGAAGTAAGCCCAGCAGCATACATTGCATCAGCGCCCTGGTTTGCAGCTACAGCAGCTTGAGCTTCTCCAGTAATTTGAGCTTGTTTTCTATTTAACTGTTCTGTTTCTCTTTTGTCTCTTGCATTAAACATGAATTGCTCACCAGCAACACCTGCTTGCTGCACCCTGGCTGCTTCACTCATACCTATTGTTTGTAATCTTTGAGCTTCTTGCATTTTTAACATTTCTAACTTAGACTCTCCTTGAGCTCTTAGCTTATCGTTTTGAGCCTCTTGTTGTTCAATGTTGGCTGCAACTCCTTTTTTACTTTGTAAAGCGGCTTGAGCTAAAGCTGTTGCACCACCAGCACTAGCACCAGTAGCTCTTAATGTATCTAATGTATTAGCTAAAGCTATATCAGTTTGTTCTATTTGTATATCAGCTGCTTTAGTTGCTACACCTAAATTTGCGTAAGGATTTGAAACCATATTACTTAAATCTTTAGCCATGCCAGATAAATTAGTTATACCCGCATAAGGATTTATAATAGTTTGTCTTTTGTTTTCAAGTATATTTAGCTCATTAGTTAAAACTCTTTTTCTTTCTTCTGCTCTACGAGCTGCTCTTCTTTTAGCTCCACCACCGAATATAGATGTTAAAGCGCTAACAGCCATTAGACCCCATCCAACAGGTCCTAAAGCCGCTCCTACTGCTCCTAATCCTCCAGCTCCCGCTGCCGCAGCTCCACCACCGGCTCCTCCAGCAATGACACTGCCCGCTCCACCTAATCCCATAATATATATATTGATTTATTAAACATAATGTAAATTTTAATATGATGATTCTACAACGTTTGAAGCTATAGAAAATAATTCTTTTTTAATTGATGATGTGTCAAATTGTGTTGTTGCAGATATTTTTAACTTAACAGTTGAAAAGAAACCTTTAACACCACTAACAGAATTGCCAAATATAATCTCTCCTTGAGCTGGATTAGAAGCATTTATAAGATTTGCAAAAAACTTGTTTTCTTTTTTCTTAAAATTGTTAGAAAATAAAGCTCCTTCTAAACCGACTAAAGTTGTTTGTGGTTGATATACACCTATTGGTAAAGATGAATCGCTAGAGCTGCCTATAAAGCTGTCTAGTTCCCAGCCAGGACCTCCTTCATAATTTACAGTTTGGAAAACTTTAACAACAGATGGTTGCGAATTTAAAACCACAGTAACATCTGATTGATATGTTGTGCCATAAAAATTAGCATAAGTACCTAAATAATGTTGATAAAGTTTACCACTGTTAAAAGTATAATATAAATTGTTTAAACTAAACGCCCTTGTAGGTTTAAAATCTAAAAATGATGTCCAACCTTTTACACCTTCATCAAATACTAAAGTTTTATATCCTGAACCCTGTATTGATAATATGTAATTTTTTGCGTGATTATCCCATGATCCAATTAATTTTAAATTACCTAGAGCAGAAAGTTGATCTCTAAAAAAGTCATGCATACCATAAGAGGATATTTCTGTTATACCATCTTTTGACAACCTTAACACGCACCCTCTTTTTTTATCTGTAAAATATTTTCTATAACCATACACAGCAAAACTTTCTGGATTAGTGCTAATACCATACTCACCACCATAAGCAACTATTTGACCTATAACTAGCTGTGTCGATGTTATAGACGCATTTCCTTCAGCTGAATATATAGCGTCTTTATCTATTAAAGCTCTACTGACTTTATCTTCTTGAAATATAATTAAATTAGTATCTTCAGCATATAGTCTTTGTATAGAACCATTTGCTGGATCAGCAGATCTAGTTATATCTTTTCCTACAGAAAATTGATTAGTATTATTTATACCTGTTCTAGAATTAAAAATACCTGAATATATCAATGTACTTATCCTATTTTGTTGAGCAGAAGTGTCTTCGACTAAGTAAGCTTTTACACCAAAATCAACTGATGTATTGTTATAACCACCTCTTATTCTTGATTCTTCTTCATACCAAGACGTTGCATTGTCATTTACATAACCACCAGGTATATTAGGACCAGCTGCTCTGCCGGTAAATGTTAGACTATCACTAGCTGCAATATTAATACTAGATGTATATGTAAGCGAAGCGTTTAAAGCTAAATTAGCAGCTTGATTTAACACGTAGACCAATCCAGCATTAGTAACAGATTCTATATAAGTATTAGCAGTAACACCTGTTCCAGTAACTTTCATTCCAGCAACAACATTTTGGTTAGCTGCTGTTAAAGTTAATGTGGTTCCTGTTGAAGCTGAATTAGCGTTGGTAGTTGTAGATAAAGCAGGAGTGCTAACTGTAACCGTAGCACCATCTCTAGCTGTAACAGTAACTACACCAGACGCAAAACCAGTTGTATTAGTATTATTAGTAACCGTTTGACCAGCTCCTATACCAATAGTATTAGCTGGTATTAATATAATAGTTGTATCAACAGCTGTGTTTGTAGCACCAACATTTGTAGTCTTTACATCAGTAATACTCTTGATCTTTTTTAACCAGAATGTGTTAAAGTATTTAACTTCTAATGTAGCTGCCATAATTTATTATCACTCATTTTTAATTAATATTACTAACTTATAGTAGTTGTGTCTACAGTGTAAGGAAATGTTAAAGCTAAAGCGTTCTTCTGAGATTGAGCATTGGCTAAATTACCACAATTGTAAATATAAGAATCAGTACCCCAGCTTGGCGGGTTATAAACTTTTCCAGCTAATCCAGTGCCTGTAGTAAATCTAGCACTAAAAGAGTATTTATAATTAACACCACCTTCATTGTAAGGACTTGCTTGTTTCATTCTATATGATAAATAGTTTGTATGAGTTACACCATTACTATCTGTTGCATCTGTGGTAAAATTATACGGGTTTGTTAAGGAACTAGTTTGGAAAAACTGATTAACATATTGACCATAAGGTACATTTGAATAAGCTGTATTAGTACCAAAACTACAAGTGTTACCCGTACTAGAAGTTCCACTCATACCATATTGATATGTTGTAGCTGATGGTGAAACATTTGTACCGTTATCTATAACACATGATGCATAATTTAAATCACTAGAGTTACAATAAGCTATTAAAGCTTGATCTGCAGTTTGTGATATAGTAGTTGTCATATCTTTAGCAACTATTAAATATTCACCAGG
>VMHT01096668.1_pt1 | contig 11296 bp, 14 predicted proteins | sample 4693611 | NCBI WGS metagenome assembly VMHT01 (sample SAMN12280063, study PRJNA550983) | marine metagenome | isolation source: seawater sampled from same location over 5 years 0.02-0.2 micron viral filtrate | place: USA: collected off the coast of southern California halfway between the port... ... | reverse complement strand
TTCTTGCAACTCCTCCGCAGCAAACCTTGCTACTCTTGGTCTGTCGTCTCTGCGGGGACTACGGCGTCTACCTCTACCTCTATCTCTATCTCTGTCTCTATCTCTATCTCTATCTCTATCTCTGTCTCTGTCTCTGTCGTCTCTGCGGGGACTACCGCGTCTTCGCCGAGGACTTTGTCTAGCATGGTATTCCCGTTGGTCATCTCCAGTTGGTAGGTAAGTGGAGGGGTCCACGTCTTTATAGCTTCCTTTTTCAAATATTAAGGTTCCCGCCCTTATGTGTGGGTAAAAACTATCTACGTCATGCCTTTGACCTGGAGTAAGTCTATATACACCTCTACCTTTACGTCCTGTTTCAACACCATCAATATCAACTAACCCGTCGCCCCGTATACCAAGGATTGTCTCGTTTGTATTATTCCTAACTCTGTACCCAGTTCCCCTACCACCTCTTGGTCCAGGTCTAATCTGTCCTGCTAATTCAGGCATAGATTCATCGAATAATCGGGCTGAATCTCTACGTCTTGAATCACTTTTATCATTGCGTCTTATATCAATTGCATTATCTACCAGTCGTCTATCGTCTTCGTCTAATCCTTCCTCGTTGTCTTCTAACAATCTATCCATTAATTCCGCGTCGTGTCTGCGTCTCCTCTCTGTTTCAGTTTCTTTCTTACCCTTCTTCTTCTTCTTCTTTTTTCCACCAGGCTCTTCTCCAAAATCAGCTCCCTCGTCTACCGCCTCTTGTGCTTCTGCGAGTGCTTGTTCTTCTAATCTTGCACGTTCTTCGTCGCTTATAGGTGGTAGACTTTCAAAATCAAGTTCTTCTTCTTCGTCTGTTGATTCTTCCTCTCTTGGATCGTCTTGGTCTGGGTTTCTATCTCCTATGTCTTGAGCAGCATTATCAACACCTCCTACACCTGCTCTAACTCCCCCGTCTCCAATTATTCCACCTAAATCAGCCTCTGGTCCGAATATAATTTGATTTCCCAAAGCGTCAACTAATGGTCCTACGTCTCCACCTGGAACGTCAATATCTCCAAAATCTATTGCACCTCCACCAAAGCCAACATAACTTGTTTGTAATTGACCACCTGGGACAAGTTCACCAGGGATTACACCACCAACTGCTTCTGGCTCGGGTTGAGGCTCGGGTTCAGGCTCGGGTTGTGGTCCCCCAACGGGTGCTTCAACACCTGTTGATTCAGGAGTATCAAAACCATAACCTGTAAAAGATACTTCCCCACCTGGCGACGTGAAGGTAAGTAATTTTTTAGGTGGAGTTCCAGTATCAGCATCAGGAGGTGGTCCACCTGGTGTTCTAGGGTCGTCGCCTGCTTGTTGACCTCCTACTATACGGAGGCGTTCAGAAGGAGGTGCTGTTGTTCCTGGTGGTTGTAAACCATGGGGTAATCCTCTGGGTGAAGCAGTCGGGCTTGCAGCACCACCACCAAGCGGTGGACGATCTCGTGGATCAAAAGCGTCTTGTGCTCCCATGAGTGCGTCTCGCACACCCCGTAATTCTTGTGCCCTTGCCTGTGATTGTTGTGTTCCTACTTCTTGTAATCCAAGGTGTAAGTATTCCAGTAATTGCTGTTGTCTTCTGAATAATTCGTCTCTATCCGCTCGGGTCATTATTCCACCTTCTGCTGCGATTGCTTCTTCTGCTTGTCTAAATCTGTGCATCTGTAAGAATGCTTGGTGTGCTTCTGCTTGTAATTGGTCAAAATTAGCGTCATTAAAACCTAATCTATCCATAACTGCTTCTTGGTCAGCAATTCGCCTTCGGTCTGCGTGTCTAAACTCGTCCTGGTTAGCAGCCATCTCGGCACGTAGGGCTGCTTGTTGTTGTATTCGGGCTTCTGCGTCTTGGTCTAACCGACCCTCAATTCCTGCGATTTGTTGAGCCCGACCTTCACGTTCTGCTCCTAATTGTTCTCTCAAAGCAGCAACTGCTCCTAATATTTCCCCTTGTCCTTCTCCCTGTTCAACTGCTAATATACCAGCTGCGTCTTGTTGAGCAACAATCATCTCTCTTAAAGTTTGTGTGTCTTGAGCACGTCGTCTTGTTAATTCGTCCAATCCTCCTTGTAGAGCACGAGCACCTTGTCTTCTCGCCCCGCCCTCTGCAACTACCCTCGCACGTAGAGCCGCAACTTCTTCTAAAATCGGGTCTAAATCAGCAGGTGCTGGTAGTCTGGCTGCTATATCTCCAACGATATCAGCTCTTAATCCATCTACGTCTAATGCAGGAGGAGGTCCAGCGTAGAAAACTGCTGGGGGACCACCACCACCACCGCCACCGCCACCAAATCCAGGACCAGGTCCAAATCCACCACCACCACCACCACCAAAACCACCAGGAGGTCCAGGAGGTAAACCAGGTGGTGGAGGAGCACCAGGAGCAGCAGCAGCAGCAGCAGCGGGAGCACCAGGAGCTCCACCAAAATAAATATTGACTGGTTGTTGTCTTTGTTCACCAACTATTCTTGGTTCTTCTGTATCTTTTTCACGTCTTTCACCTCTTGTAAATCTACGTTGCTGTCTTTCATTCGCAGCTAATTCACCCCTTAAAGCTCTTGTTCTTCTTGATTTTCTTTTCTTTCTTTTTTGGGCTTTCAGTAATGCAGTCGGTAAAGGCACACCCGCACCCATGCGTTGTTGTATAAGTAAAGCACGTCTTGAAGGGTCTTCATACCTATCTAAATATCCAGATAATTCAGGGTAAAGTTTAAGTAAACTATCAGATTTTCTCTGAATTGTCCTTTGTTGTCTTCGTGCTACTTGTCTATCAAAAATATCCATTATATAAGTATTGAAGATTTATTTTTTGGTAAGTTGAAAATCCAATTTTATTTTATGTTATTTAAGTATAGAATGCCTTTTGCTTTTAATAAACCTTTATGGGAACTTGGAAGAAAAATTGAAGACGCAATTTTACCTGAACTTAATAAAGCTTTTGAATGTAATTTTGAACGGAATGAAAACGATATTTTTGATATTTTTGATTTTAAAGACGATAATGAAAAAAAGATAGTTGAGGTAAAAGGTAGACGCATTGCTTCAACACAGTACAAAGATACAATTATTACAACTTCAAAAATAACCAACGGATTTCAAGCCATAGATCAAGGTTTTAGAGTATTCTTGGTTTTTGTATTTACTGATAAAGCAATGTATCATGAGTTAAAAGAAGATGATAGTTTTGATTGTAAATTAACTGGAACAAATTGCATTCAGCATTATATGATTCCAATCGCAGATCTTAAAGAGTTTGAGGATGAACCTGAAGAAATTATTTCTGAAGAATAGATAAAGAATGAGTGAGAATGGAACTACAGAAACATTAACTGGATTTGATTTATGGACACCTAACGATTATAGTAATTTTATAACTATCTCCGCTGCTGCAATTGGTTCAACTTTACTTGTTATTTTCAAGTCAAGGTGTAAAAATATATCGTTATGTTGGGGATTAATTGGTTGTATTAGAGAAGTCCAAACTGATAGCGACGAAGAGGAAGACGCTGAACAACCACGCCCTGCGGGGCAGGCACCACAGCCTCAAGAGCCTATAGTTCCTCAAAATCCGTAGAGATATTTGGTGAATGGATTTCAAGTGGATTAAAGTTTTTATGAATCTGTTTATTTTCTTGTAATGAATTATCTATATACATAAAATTATGTTTTTTATCATACACGTATCTTAATACGTCTACATATTCTTTTTTTGGAATTAAAATCACTTCATCGAATATTGAATCAATTTCTTTCTTTTGTTTATTATCATAGAATACATAGTGGCTTGCTGTCTTCCTCAATTTTGGCGAAATCTTATTGTATGTCTGACTTGTTGCTATTACTGAACAAGATCCACCAGCACCACAAAGGTGTCTTCTATTAAAGAATATTTTTTCAAGTTGATTTTCTATTTCACCTTTACCTTTACCCCTAATATCTGCAATAACGTCATCAAGAATTAATAATACTTTTTCTCCACTATCTCTTATAGTATCCATAACTTCTAGGATATTTTCAATTGTTGCTTCTTCAAACTTTTGCTCATCAGGAATTAATTCAAAAGGGTCGTCATCCATGGTAATTAAACTGGGACTAAAAACAAAAACTCTATCAAACTTTCTATTGAATGCTTTACCTTGTTTGCACACTAAACTTAAAATTAAACTAGTTTTACCAGTTCCAGGTTTTCCACAGATTAACATTGCAAACCCTCCTTTCTGTGGTAATGGTTTTGGTATAGTCTTATCAACGTCATCACAGGTATATTTAGCACCTGATATATTGATTTTCTTATCAAACTCTTTTTCAATAATTTCAGTCATTATACTTATTATTTATATAATATTTTAAATCTTCAAGCATAATTAAACTTATAGGAGGGACGAGGATCTTCTTCATACTGTTGAGGTTCTTGATAATGTTGTTCAGCAACTTCGGACTCATACTCTTCTTCTGAACTTTCTGATGGGGATGGAGCTCTCCTACGTCTTGATTTTTTGGGTTTTATTTCTTGCTCTTCTGTATACATAGGTTGATGAGAAGGTTGAGGTGGTCCATAATAATAGTAATTATTTACAACTTGCTCTCTTTGGTGAGACGGTGCTGGTGGTTGAGCTTCGTGAATAACTCTACTTGGTTGACGAACTAATTTAGGTTCAGCGTATTCACCATGAGATAGATCATTATCTTTTTTAATTGCTTCTTCTACTGTTTCCTTAACTTTCTTTTTTAATGCTTTCTTCTCTACTTTATCTACTGCTTTCTGTTCTTTCTTCTGTGCAATCTTTTCTGCTCTTGCCTTACGTGCTTTTTCAAAGGCAGCAATTTGTGCTGCACTACGTGGTTTTTTAACCTTCTTTACAGTTTTAGGTGTCTCCTGTTCGGGCTCTGCTTCAGTAATCTCAAGTTCAACGGAATCTCTTTCAACAGATTTCTGTTCCAATTCTTGATCAATTGCTTCCATAATTTTTACTTTAAGGTAGAAATTATTTACGTTTTTCTAAAGAATAAAATATTAGGTAAAGTATATAATGAAGAAACCAAGTTATTATCAGCGAAATAAACACCTTTGGAAACCAGGCGGTAAATACTATAGATACAAACCCAAGTTATCTACGGGAGAAATTAAGGTAAGGTATGGAAAGTTTTTGATATATTTCGATTAGAAACTTCTGATATTTATCTAATCTTAAGTAAAGTATGATAAAGGTATTAGAATTATTTAGTGGAACAGGATCTGTAGGAAAGTGCTGTAAAGAATTAGGTTGGGATGTTGTTTCAGTAGATTTAGAATTACCTGCAGATCATAAAGTTGATATAATGGATTTTGATTACAAGCAATATCCAAAGGATAACTTTGATATTATTTGGGCTTCTCCACCTTGTACAGATTACTCTAAATTACAAGATGGATTTTTGAATCGTAAAAGAAAAGGTGTAATCTATACGAAAGAGGTTCAAGAGGAAGAGATGAAAGAAGCAGATAAATTAGTTTTAAAATCATTAGAAATTATAGATTATTTCAAACCCGAGTTATGGTGTATGGAAAATCCACAGACTGGTAGAATGAAAGATAGAGAAATCATGAAAGATAAACCTTTTTATGATGTAGATTATTGTATGTATTCAGATTGGGGGTATAGAAAAAGAACTCGTATATGGACTAATAAAAAGGATTTTAATAATTTATTATGTGATGGTAGTGGATCTTGTGGAAATATGGTAGAAATCCCAACTAATGGTGCTCTTCGTCATGATAGTGGAAAACCTTTAAAGTGTAAAACTAGAAAACTTCATAAGAGTAATTGTGGGAAAACAGAAGCATTACAAAAAATAAGAAGACTGCATAAAAATAATTGTGGTAATACAGAAAAATTACAAGCAGTAAGAAAATATAATGGTTATGGAATTGGAACAAGTCTATTAGATAGATACAGAATACCGCCAGATTTAATATACAGTTTATTTTTGGATTAATTAATTTCTATCTTTAAGATAAATATGAAGAACATAATTAAAGTTTTATTTGGTATTCCTGCAATTCTATCTGTGCCGATTCAACAAGATAAACCTATTGATTTATTATTGGATGGATTAGCTAATACAGACGAAGGCGGTTGCTGTATAAGTTGCGGATATAGTTATTGTCCGTCTTTAGATATCTGTGTAAGACCATGGGAAACTTATTGTCAGGAGTTTGATTTTCCCTATAATGCTTTATATAAAGGAAGTGGAATAATTTTACCACCAAAAAAATCTTTAGTAGATTATAATGAAGTGTCCCAAGGGGAAGAAAGTTTGCAAGTGTGGAATGAAGGACTTGTATAAACCATTCAAGAGTAAAGCAAAAAATAAGAAATATTCTGTATACGTGAAAGATGGAAAAGGTGGAAAAAAATTAATTCACTTTGGAGATAGTCGCTATGGACAATTCAAAGATAAATTAGGAGAATATTCTCACCTTGATCATGGCGATCCAAAACGTCGTAAAGCATACTATGATAGGCACGGTAAAGCAACATCAAAAGATTCTGCTAAATATTGGTCTCATAAAATATTGTGGTAAAATATCTAATATTAGATATAATGGTTAAAATTACGTACAAAGGAAAAACAAGAGAAGTTCCAGCGACTTACCTTAAGGGTCTCAAAGGTAAAGAAAGGCAGGCACAAATAAAATCTTTTTTTGAGGGTAAAGCAAGACCAAAAACTTCTGCACCAACGAAAAGATCAAGTTGGGCTGAAAAGTTTGAGAAGAAACATAAAACCAAAATTAGCGATGAAAAGTATATCCATGATAATATCATTACAAGAACTGGACAGAAAAAGATTATAGAGAAAGGTATGGGTGCTTATTATAGTAGTGGATCAAGACCCAACCAAACTCCCATGAGTTGGGGTCGTGCCCGTCTTGCAAGTGTGATCATGGGTGGACCTTCAAGGAGAATAGATAAAGATATTTGGTCAAAATATAAGAGGTAAATAATTTCTATAGTATGATATAAAGAATGCCCAAGAAATCCAAGAAATCAGACAATCCGTACAAGAACTTGAAAGAAGGTGCTTTTACAAAACAGGCAAAATCCGCAGGTATGAGTGTAGATAAGTTTGCTGCTCACGTGATTAAAAATTACAAGGATAAGAAGAGTAAATATAATCCAAGTCTAACTACTTATAGAAGAGCATTATTTGTTAAAAATCTTGCTAAATAATAATCTAATTAAGTATATAATGTCTTCAATCACAGGATTAAAACCATTACGTGGAACAAGTCTACAAAATACTGGTCAGATATATTTAGGTGATAGTATAGACGCAGGAGCACCTGGGGAGTGTGTAGTGAGTGCTGGATCGAATGAGCCTGCTGTGTGGGGTACACCAATAGGACACATAGCAAACGCTCTAACAGCAGGAACTAATGTAAGTTTATCTTCAGGTAATCCTAGTTGGGATGGATCCATAGCGGATACAATTAATGCAACCGATACAGATACAACGTATACTGCAAGTAGTGGTATGAAACTTATAGGAACAGCATTCTTAACTGATAATGACGGAACCACCATAAATAATTCAGGTGGAACTGGTGCTCAAAATCAAGTTCTTAAGGTGCCGAATGCTCTTACAGCAGGAACTAATATAAGTTTTTTATCAGGTGGATTTCCTATTGCTAGTTATGATGGTTCTACAGCAATAACTGTATCTGCTACAGATACCAATACCCAACTAAATCTTACAGAGGGTAATGGTATAGAAATTACAAATACAGGTGGAGTAAATAGAACAATAGCAGCAAGAGTAGACCAAGATACAATTGATTTTGACGGAAACGAATTAACTTGTCTTAAAGTTCCCGAAGGTCTTTCAGCAGGTAATAATTTAGATTATTCAGCAGGAACTACTTTTGATGGAGAGACTGCAAGGACGATTAATTTAAATCCAGCACCAACTAATCTCAACCTCACAGACAGCACAAATATCATTCATCCACCGAATGTTTTTGATTATGCTGGAGATTTAAGAATGAGTATAGAGATGGGTAATTTTTACCCGAATGATGATTCAAGTTATTTTAATATCGGAGTTGAAGACGATTTTAGTGCTAAAATCCACGGAACTTTAAGACCATTAACAAGTTCACTTGAAGTCTGTGGATATTTTATAATTCCTGCAAATTATACCGCTACCGCATGCCGTATAGATTTAAATAATAGTTCAGGTGTAGCAGTTTCAAGAACAATAATAATTACAAGTATAATTACTTATGGCTCAACTGGATATACATCAATAGGTTCAGGCAATACAGGATCAGAGTTTAGTTTTATTACAAATATGGCTGGAGCAAGTGATAGAATTATGTTAATTCAGATTTATACAGCAGCAACTTCAGACCACATTCGGGGCGGATACATTAAATTAACCCGATAAAAATATATGATAAGATATAATGAAACGATCAGGATGGGTTCTTTATTTATTTGAAGATGAAGAAAAAAGAGAATTATTTAAGATAATGGAGTTTAAAACGATTAAGGAAATTGGTTATGTAATTGATTTACCTTCAACCATAATTTCTAACTGGTTTCATGGTCTTATAAATCCCCGAGGAATATTGAAAAAGTGTGCATTATACCAAACAATTCCCGTTGTTTAATTAACAATAAAATACTTAAAATAATATCTAGTATTAAGTATAAGATAATGTTTAACTGTAAAGTATACCAAGAATGTGGATCTGTATCCATGACTTTGTTGAATCAAGATTTTAAGAATCTAAAAGAGATTTCTACGGAACTTGGATTGACCTATCAACAAGTAGCAGATATTTCAAGTAGAGATGGAAATAAAAATTATCAGAAGTTTAAGTTTTATCCAAAAATTACAATTCAAAGAATACCAAAAAATATATCTATAGAAAATAAAGAAGAGAATGAGCAACTTTCAGGATAATCCATCAGTATCAGCAAAACCAATTGATAAAGTCAAAGACTGTTTACGTGATATAGAAAGTTTACATTCAAGTATGAAAGTTGACATTGCAGAAATTAAAAGTGATTTGAAAATTATTTTGCAAAGAATTAAAGAAAAAGAATCTCAAGAAAATCAAATCCTTAAGAACCAAGTAAAGAAACAAGAAGACCTTGCAAAAGGTTGGTTTTTTACATACTAATTTTTTTAACCTTTAATTTTTTAAAATTATTTATATTGTATAAAGTATAAATAAATATGGTTGCTGATTCGATTAATTATACCAAGATTCTTCCTCTCGCTGTTGAAAGTCGTTCTCGTCGCCGTGCCTTCCTCCCTGAAAACGGGCAGAGGTTCGTAAGTGATGGAAATAATGTAATTCGTATTCCTGTATCAGCCTCGTCCCTGCTTGATACAAAGCACTCCTATCTCAAAGTAATTCTTGATAATACTACTGGTCAGGGTATGGGTTTAGATTTTGGTGGAGGCTCTGGTTTAATTCAACGTCTTCGTGTTCTTCAAGGTGGAACAGTTCTTTCTGATGTACAGAATTACAATAAATTGGTTTCGGCTATTCTACTCCCCGCACAAACTGATACCTCAAGACTTGCTACTCGCTCCATTACAGAGGGACAGAGATATTTGAACTCTGCTACTGGTGGTGGTGCAGGTGCAGAGCTTGACCCGTCCACTAATGCAGAAATTAGTGGTGCCTCTCCTGCTACTCCTACAACCGCCCATGATACGATCGCTGCTGGGACCACCGCTACTCTGTGTTTTCCTATTGTAAACGGGCTCCTCGGTTCTACCCAGGATAAACTTGTCCCGCTTCAACTCATCAACTCGTCTCCAATTGTTATCGAAATTACGCTTGCGAATGTCCTTGATATTGGAACGTTTACAGGTGCTCCTAATGGTTATGAAATCCAGCAGATTCAGTATTTGGCTTCATTAGTTGATGTTGGTCCTGAAGTTGATGAACACCTACGTCAGGTTCAAGCGATGACTGGAGGTCGGTTAATTCTAAACGGTACGGATTACACTAATTACGTTGGCTCACTTAATGTAGGTTCCTCGGGTATGCAAACTTTGGATATCCCGTGCCGTCGTAAATCCATTAAGGATCTGCTTTTTGTTGGATCGTCTAATACTTTCGCAGGTGCTGCCTTACAGCAAGATAGATACAATCTGTCCTATGGAGGTCATATGAACCTTGAAGAGTTTTCAGTTAAAGTTGGACAAAAATTAATTCCTCCGACACCTGTAAACTGTATGTTCGTGGCTGCGAATGGTAATGCTCGCTCGCAGGCTATGGAAGAACTTGCGAAGTGCTTTGGACAGGTTGGTAGTGTTTTCGGTCAGGGTGTTCTCACTCGTCAAAATTATCTATCAACGATAGGAACTAATGGTGGTATGCCGATTGAAAGTGCTGGTGGTGCTGCTATGGTTCCGTTAAAGTTTGGTCCTCTGGGTCTCAATTTAGAGGCGTTTGGTCCTGACGGAAAAGGCGGGCGTGCGATTGAAAGCGGTGTTGATACGGCTACTCAACATCAACCCATGGGTCTCCAACTGAAATTACTGAATGCTGTTGCGGAAACTATTAATGTGAATATGTATGCTGTCTATGATACTCTCTATCACATAGACCAAGTTGGTAATATCAGAGTATCTATGTAAAATCCTAATTTTTTTAATAATTTTCCTTTTTTTTCTATCCATTAAGTATAAAATAATGGACGCTATGGTTTTACCGAGGAATGCTGATTACCGATCTGTGTTGCCCCTTGAGGCTCACTCCCACGCTAAACGTAGAAACTACTTCCCTGTGAATGGACAGACTTTCACTTCAGCGGGAAATAATATTATTCGTATTGATGTCTCGGGTGATGCTTTTCTTGACCCAAAATTATCTTATCTAACCTTTAGACTTACCAACAGAACAGGTCAGGCTTTAGGTGTTGATTTTGGTGGTGGGCACACATTCATCCGTCGTCTTCGTATTGAACAGTCGGGTAATATTCTAACGGATTGTAATCAATACAACCGTCTGCTCTCTGCTTGTCTCTTACCTACTGCTGGTGGGGTAGATAGTGTTAAGCACAGATCTGTTTCTGAAAATTGCAGATATGCGAATGATAAAGGTGTTGGTGCTCTTGCTACAACTTCTCTAATTAATGGTGATATTACGGGTGCTTCGGTTTCAACCCCTATTACTGGATCATCGCAGATTGCTACTGTTGGTGGTGGTGCTGCTCCAGCGGCTGGTAGTCAGGCGACCTTCTGTATTCCACTCATGATTGGTCTTCTC
>VMHT01083473.1_pt1 | contig 11304 bp, 30 predicted proteins | sample 4693611 | NCBI WGS metagenome assembly VMHT01 (sample SAMN12280063, study PRJNA550983) | marine metagenome | isolation source: seawater sampled from same location over 5 years 0.02-0.2 micron viral filtrate | place: USA: collected off the coast of southern California halfway between the port... ... | reverse complement strand
TGTTTTCTTCTTTGCTGGATAGTTTCTACTAACTCATTGATAGTTTTGCTATCCATAGTCATTATCTTAGTATGTATGTCATCTATTTTCATATGTCTCCTTTAAGTTATTATTTGATTTAGTTCTGCAAGTATTGTTCTATTGCTTTGACATTTTGCAATATGACCCTGTTCTTCAATCATAATACAATCTGTTTTTACCCATACTCTTTTAAAAGGATAACTCGTTAAACAAGAATGATTTTGAAACTTATTCAAAACTTGTAATCCGTCATCACAATTTAAAACATAGTAAATATCACCGTTACTTACATCAACCATATAAGGAAGATCGTTACCCTTATAAGTATCCATAGATAATTCTATCTTATCTCTTTTAAAACCTTGATAGTAATATCTACCAGTTAAAGATTTTTGAAACTCTAACGCATCTTTTTGAGTGTCAAATTTTTTAACATTTATTTTATTTAGTTTGTTCATATATCTCCTTTTCTAGTTAAGGAAACGATACTCTATCTATTCCCTGTGTCAATAGTTATTATTAGTTATTATTAGCTATATATAAAGGAGGAACAAAACAAGTACAACTGTAGGTGGTAATAAATAATATTATTTTTTAATATTAAGTATTGACTAGCATATCAGATTTGGTACGATTTGAGCATGACAACAAAAAAAGGAGACAAATATGACTAACGTGAATTACGTTACTTTTAAATTACCAGGCAGAGAAAAAACTTATACTGGTAAAAGCATATCATCTTGCTACAGATCGTTTTTGCAAGATTATTCTGAAGCACTACCTGAGCTAATTAAAGTAGTTGTTTCATATTCTTATCAATCAGCAACAGGAAGAAAAAAATCTTCTGAGTATATTTGGAAACCAAAAGATTTTAGAAATGCGTTTGGTTCTGTTGAAAGGTTAGTTGAGGCAGGTATCTAATGAAATTATTTACTAAAGCAATTGAAAAAAGATTAATTAAAAACTTTGAGATCAATAAGAATAAAGAAAAAATTGTTGAACATAAAGTTGTAGTTAAACTTTTTAATCCTACAGGATTAGGAACTTGGTATCTAACTGAAATGAACCCTGAAACACAAATAGCTTTTGGACTAGCAGATATAACAGTAAAAGAGTTAGGATACATAAGTGTTACGGAGTTAAAACAGTTTGAAGGTGCAATGGGTCTTGGTATAGAGAGAGATAGAATGTTTGAGTCTAACAAGAAAACATTAAAAGAATGTGAGGCACTATGAGTAAAGATATGACACCTCTTATCTTTGATGGGTTTGAGGTTAAGATAAAAACAAGTGATGGTAATGATTTAAAATTACATCCTAGTGATTTACCTGACAAATTAAGATTAGACCTAGAAAAAAAATGTATAGAGGTATTTGAAGATCACTATGATGAAATGATAATTAAACATAAAGGGGAGGCATAATGAGTATCTTAAAAAGTAAAGAGTTTAAAAAATTAGAAACTATAACAAAACTAGGAGCAGAAATAAAATCAATAGATATTATGATTAAATTTCTAAAAAAAAGAAAAACTAAACTATTAAAAAAAATGGGAATAGATACAAATGGAATTATTACTAATTGATTATATCATTATGATATTAGCTGGTATATATTTCTTAGTAACATTAACTTAAACAGGAGGCAAATATGGGATGGGATAACGTAAAAATAGAAGATTATAGAGATGAACCAACAATTGATGAAAATGATGTTGGTAAACAAGAGTATGAAGTAGAGGTAGATGTTCACTTCACAGTTAAATACAAGGTACTTGCTAAAGATAAAACTGATCTAATTGATAAGACTATATATGTAGGTGGTGCTGATTTAACTTTTAAAGATGATAAATTAGATAACATTTATGATCTTAAAGTTAAAAACTGGGGAACTGACAATGAAAAAGAAAGTGTTACTTATAGAACAGTAATAGCTAAGAAAATAGATGAAGATGAACCTCATAGTAAAGATAACACAGAGTATGAATTAGAATAAACTTGACAAAAGGGGTATTATGGTTTTATTAATTGTATTGAGAGAGTCAAATTCCTCTCGCTTTTTTGGGTGGGATTTGAGTATCAGTAATGACTCAGAAGTATTACACATCAACCTTTCTTGGTTCTGTCTCCATACTTTGTTAAATCCCACTCACTATTATTTTTTATTGACATTTATTAGAAATTTAAGTAATGTTCCAAAAGCAAAACAGAAAGAGGAGGCAACATGGTAACAATGAGAATAAATGGTAAGTTGATAACAGCTAAGTCTGTTCATCAATGTTTTATCAAATACTATAAAAAGTTTTTTATTATGGATAAGAAACTTTGTATATTTGATTTAGAAAAAAAAGAAAGGAAACAATATGTCTAAAGCATACAAGATGCTACAGATACCTGTAAGTAAAGAAGAATACGAAAAGATAGAAGAACTAGCAAAGAAAGAAAATAGAAGTATTCCAGCACAAATCAAAGTGTTCTTGAAAACTCTATTTGGTAAAAAATGATAGCTGAATTAATAGTAATATTAATTGGATTTATTTTTTTGTTTTACCTTATAAAAGAAGTAGGTAAAAAAATAAGCATAATAAATGAATATGAATTAAGTTTATTTAGAAAAGAATATCAATTTTTATTAAAATCAGCTAAAGACTACAAGCAAGAGATAAAAGAACTAACTAAGCATATGCAGATGTTAGAAAGACAAGTAGTAGAAATAAAAAAAATAAAAGAAGATAGAAAAAACGTATTTTCTTTAAACAAAAAAAAATAGGAGATAAGATGAGTAATACAATGTTTGATAAAAATGTAGGTGCTTACATAAGATTTAGAAGATTAGAAAAAAAACTAACACAATCTAAAGTAGCACAATGGATAAACGTCACTTTCCAGCAAATACAAAAATACGAAAAAGGGAATAATGCAATATCATTATGGAAGTTTGCTGAACTTGTAAAAAGATTTGGTGATAATGAAAGTATTATTATTTCTAATTGTAGGGATAACTTGTATCTTCCTGACAAGTTAATAGAGGATGGTTCAATTACAGTAACAGAAGAAAGTAATAAATATGAATAACTTAATAAAAAAACTTAAATGGGCTATTGGAGAGTCTAGAAAAATCGGACACCCTTATATCTCTAGTAGTAAGATAGAAGAATATATCCAGGAATATGAAGTTGCGACTGGTAATACATCTTCTGATATGGTAAATAAGGATAACAAAAAAAATGGAGATAAATATGATAAAAAAAATAGTGTTGTTGATTTCGTTCTTGATATTAACTAACTGTGCATACAAACCTAAGATAAACCCTGAAGCTAGTAGAGATCCTCATACAGGTAAAAATTTAGCTGGTAAATACTATTATTACTTAGCTACTTGTGAGGATATGTGGGAAAAGAATCCACCTTTTTCTTTAATTAAAAGACAAGGTGCTTTTACTAGAAAATGTATGCAAGATTTTGGTTTTAAATTATTACATTATAAAGGTTAATGTATGTCAAATAAAACTACATTATCTGATGTAAGAAGTAATTTTCAATCAATAACTAAATACTTTTCTACTCAGGAAGTTTCTAAATACCATAAGCAAAGTGCAAAGGTTCTTAAACTTATGGAACAATTAGAAAAAACTAATCCTGAACTTATTAAAGAACATAATGAGGTACTAAAAGTATTAATGAATAATTACGATCAGCAAATAAAAAATATTGAGGCACAACTTAAAATTACAAATAATTTTTTAGATTGTGTTGCAATATTAGAAGTAAAACCTGATGATAAAAATGCAAGAGAAACTATAGTAGAATACAAAAAGAGCTTAGGTTTATTGTGAGATTATTGTTAATTTTAACTTTTTTGTTTGTTGCTAATTGTAGTGTAAACAAAAGCAAAGAAGACAGGAAATCATTAAACTTAATGAGAATATTATACAAAATACAAGGAGGCAATTAATGAGTGAAAAAGAAAATGTTACAGGTGAATTAGCTAGATTATCAGATAGTAAAGACATTACACTTGATATAGCAAGAAGACTAAGGGGTGATGATTTCACTATAAGTGTAAGTCAAAAGTTAGAAACTGCTTATAAACTTTTATGTGATGAAAATAAGATTGTATCAGAAAAAGATATGAAGATTTTAGATTCTAATCTTAGTTTAATAGTAAAAAAAATACATGATATGTCTGAGTCTTTATATAAATATAGTGAATTACTATCTTTATTACAGATTAAGTACACACCTGAAAATGAGAATAGTAAAAAAAATATACCAAATATAAATGCAAGTATAGAAAGGTTTAAATAATGAATAACTGGGTAAAAAAAAATTATTGTCATAGTTTTTCTTCAGGTCAGCAATTTATGATTAATCCGTCTGCTTGGTTGTTTAAATATGGATTTGGTAAAAGACAACCTACAAATTCAGCCATGCAAAGAGGTAAGACTTCTGAGTTTGTTACTTATTACTTAATGCAAAGAGAGTCTAAGTTTAAAGAACATAAAACTGTAGAAGATATAACTGATTGGCACTTTAAAAGAAATAAATTTGCTTATAATAAAGATGAAGTTTACAACTCTATTGAGATAGCAAAACAATTTAAAAAAGCACTACAGGATAGACAGCTTACTCAAATAGAGGATTATCAAGGTAAAAAATTTGTTGAGGGCAAAGAGTATGGATTAGAATACCCTATAGTTTCTTATACTGACTTTGGTTTTAAAGATTTAATTGTAGATACAAAAGCTACATTAAGATGTCCCAGTAAACCTAGTGTAAGTCACGTTAGACAACAATGTTTATACTCTAAGTTGTATAATAAAAAAACTTCTATTCTATATGCTACACCTAAGAAATATTTTTATGCTGATATAATGCAAGGTGAAGTAGAACAGGGTTTCAATGAATGTATAAATGTATTTAAAAATATTGAAAACTATTTAAAAATATGTGATACTATTGAAAAAGCAGTAATGATTACTCCGTTAAATACAGATGATTATTATTTTAATACTAAACAAAAAGAGGAGGCAACAAAACAATGGCAAACGATAATAAACAAGAAATAATAGATAAAAAACTTTACGAACTATCAAAACACTTTCCTAATAATCAGATAAGTTGGCGACCAGGAAGAACTTTTAAATCTAAAAAAGATGGTAGATACTATTCACTAGGACTTGCTTATCTTTCTGTAAGACAAGTACAGGATAGATTATCAGAAGTTATGGGTGCTAATTGGCAGTGTAATCATACTGTTTACGGACCAAAAACAATTTGTAGTCTAGGTTTAAAATTTGATAATGAGTGGATATGGAGATCAGATGGTGCTGGTGATACTAACTTTGAAGCTGATAAAGGAGGAATATCAGATTCATTAAAAAGAGCAGGAGTTGCTTGGGGTATTGGTAGATACTTATATGATCTTAAAAATACTTACGTTCCTTGTCAAGTAAATGACTCAGGAAAACACGTCAAATTTAGTGTTGATCCTTGGGATATTGTAAGAAAAAATCAATCAGATTTTGGAGTATAATAATGATATTCTCAAAATTAAATAGAAAGGAGGAAACGATATGTTAGAAAAAGCAATATTTTTTAATGTGTTTCAAAATGAAACTAGCAATCCAAAAGCACCTACATTTAAGAAAAATGGTGTAAAAATAGAAAAGGATATAGTTATCAAAGCTGGAACATATGACTTAGCTTTTTTTGGAAATGCTATCAATAAGGAGGGAAAACCAAATCCTTATTTTAAGATTGATAATCCTTGGCAACCAAAAAAACAAGTTGACAACAATGATGCTCCATTTTAGAGTATTATCAGAGTGGTATCTCTAGGGCTACACCCTTTTTTTAGACTATCGAATCGTAAATTAGTCATCTAGTAGCCCTAGCCCTTAATTTGCAATTTATATGATATTTGTTATATATATCTATGAACAAGTATTTATTAAGGATATGGAAAGGTGATGTTCTTATAAAAGACTTGGAATGGGAAACTGACGATGATTATAATAAACTTCATAAAGAAGTGTCAAAGTCAACCCCAGTAGGAGTGAGGATAACTATAGAAAATGTTAAACGAGCAAATGAGAAAACTCGTTGATACTCTGAATAAGACTAATAGTGAATATGTACAAGAAATTCATAATCACGGAGGTGTTAGTTTAAAAGCGAGTAAGTTGGGTAGAACTTATAAAGATATTCAACGAGAAATAATTAAGGTTGATATAGTAAAAGAAAAGAATAAATATTAGCTTTAATTAAAAAAACATAGATAGTAATACAAACTAATTGTTTTAGTGTAGGGCTTCTGTGACTTAACTAAAAAAAAGGAGATAAGATGAGTAAACAAAATCATACATACATATTAGATACAGATAAAACTTATGCAGAATTAGAAACAGCTTCTGAAAATAAAGTTTTAAAAAACAAAATGTTTAAGAAGTTTAAATACTTTGAAACTATTGTTTTAAATAGATTAATAAAAAGATTTAGAGATCAAGGTATGAGTCACGCAGATGCTAAAACAAATGCAATTGCTAGTGAAGAATATGAAAAACATATGAAAGGTTTATTTGTAGCTGAAGTAGAATATGAAACTGCTAGAGATAAATATGAGCATATGAAGATTTTGAAAGATATGCGAATAACTGAAGAAAGTTCAGCTAGATATATTATAAATAAAAAACAATAAAGCTATAATAAAAAACCCCCATAGCTAAAAGTTATGGGGGAAGTTACCTAAGGGAGGTTTTCTATAATATTACTTTTTTTTATTACTATTGTAAACATCATTAATATACTTAATTAACTTAGGGTTTTGGAACAATAAATCTGTTAATCCACTACCCAAAACCTCACAAACCTTTTCTTCATCTTTTAATTTAAGCTCAGCATTAAAATGATCTAGTATTGCGTGTACTATTTCGTGTATTAATGTATTTAATTTTTTTGGACTAGTGAGAGTTTTATCTAATCTTATAATATCTTTAGAAGCATCAAAGTCACCATAGACTCCATCTTTATCTGCTGTCTTACTAGACATTTCTTTTACTTTAAGTTTTCTATGACCTAAATATATTGTTCCTGGAAGTTTCATAATTACCCATATAATTTTTGAAGCTGTTTCATTGATATATTGTTTACTTCCATTATGTGATTATCCCAAATTTCTAATTCACATATTTGATATGTCCAACCAGTAAGACTGTGTTTAGCATAATTTTCAATATGGTTATCAGGTAAAGCACAACCTATGTTTACTACTCTTGTAAAATCATTTACTGATTCACTAATTTTTGGAACTCTATTATCTTGTGCTCTATGACTATGACCAAATACAATGTCTATTTTTGATTTGTTTGCTATTTGTCTTTCACTTGCTTCACCACCATATTCTTTTCCCATTGGATTTATTGGTGCGTGAATAAAACCAACACCACCTAACATTAAATACTCGCCCCACGGAATAACATTCCATTTATACTTTTTACATATTCCATAAAATTCTTTTTGACACATACCATAAAAAGTAGGATTTTTATCTTCGTATCTCCACATTCTTTTTTCGTGATTACCTAGAGTATAATATTTTTTAACCTTAGTGTCTTTTAAACCATAAGCAAATTCTTCTAATGCTTCATCAAAAGATTGCATTTCTTTCATAAAAGTAGGTTTCTCTATTCTTGCTGTATAGCTATCATCAGAAATATAATAAGTACAACTATCTAAAGTTATCATATCACCTATTTGTACAACTGCATCAGGTTTAACTTTTCTTATATGTTTAGCTATCCATCTAAATCTTGACTTGTTTCTTATATTAGGTGAGTCATGTAAATCACCAATAGCAATTACTTTCATATTACTCCTTGTGTTTCATAGCACATTATCTGAGTGCCAATTTGAAGTTTGTTTACTTTTTCTTTTCCAATATCATTTAAAATTTTTACTGAAGAAATATATCCAACTTCCATACAGGTACTCCAATCATTATATAAAAAATCATTTTTAGGAATTGGTTTACAATCTTGCTGTGCAAAAGAACATAAGCTCATTACAAGAATCCATTTCATTATTTGCCTTTATTCCCAGGTCCACCATTTTTAAATATTTGTGTTCCTTTAATACCAAAAATACTTGCAACAACAGTTATCCATAAAGTTTGAAACCATACTGGAAGATTACCAAAATGATGAAAAAATAATTCTATCTTATCCATCATAGCAGGATCATCGCTGAAGACTGCCCAAGCGAGTACAACTATCGGAGCAGATAATATTATAAGAACAAATTCATCTTTATAATCATTTTGTCTTGCTTCTAAAAGTTTACCCTCGTATTCTCTCTCCCCACGAGCCATCTTTTCTGCTGTTAAAAGTGCAGCTTGTGACATAGCTTCTTTTTGCTTAGACTTGTTTGCGTAAATTTTACTGCCAGTTGATATTGCTAATTTAATTGCTGATAACCACATTGATATATTCCTCCTAGTTGTATTAGAGGTATATCAATCTATAATTGAAATTGCAAATTTACTCTACGACTTGACCTTTTTCCCATTTCATATCAGGAAGTCCGTTCTCATATTTCTTGCCATCAAATCTTAGAACCTGTTTTCTGTTTTCACCTTGCTCGTTATAGCTACAATGAATCCAACCCTTAGAACCATCATTGGGATCATAATATTCTAGTATGAGTTGATCAAAATCGCAATTGTTTTCAATCCAATATGCGACCTTTATGTTTGGAACTCCATTTATTTCAAAGTCAACTGCTTGTCCTTTTGCGTGTTGCGATGTTTTTTTAGACCCTATAGCTTCACAAAGAGCTTCTGATCTATACCCTGATGTTATTGTTACTGGTTTATCAAATTTTGCTCTTACTTTTTCTAATACAAGATAACAAAGATTTTCTAAGTTTTTTATATCTGCTGATCCAGGAGTATTATCAATTCCCTTACGAGTTGCAGTCATTGATTTTGTAAATTCTTCTAATTTAAAGTGTTTTGAAAGTTGCATTATAGCCCCCTATAATAGTATATTGTATATGATTGTTGACATTCCAAATATAAGCATTCCTGTTGAAGTCATAACTATTTTCTCTAGTCTGTCAATTTTTTTGTTAGTCATTTCCTGCATAATTCTACACAGTTTTTCGTGATCATCAATTCTTTGATGAGCAGTATATGCTACAGTAGTTGTAGTCTTTTTTCTTTTAATTCCTTTTTTTCTCATTTACCTTGACCTCTATATTTTTTCCACGATCTTCTTTTGTGTTTATTCATAGTTTTTTTGCATTGTGGATTTCTACCTATGCTTGTACCCTTATATTTCTTTTCATATGTAATTACTACCCCATAAGAACTTCTTTTTGACACTATGAGTACCTATTACCTAAAATTATGTAAATCGCAAAAAAAACCATATCTCTGTCCGTTTAAACCCTATTTTTCCTTATACTTATTATCCATTTCTTGATCTTGTAGTTTTTTAATCTCTAATTGACAATAATGGATTATTTTCTCTAAATCCTCTATTTTATTTTTAGATAAGTACCTACAAACATACTTCACAACACAACCTTGAAAAAACGATAAGTTGTTTTTAGATATAAATTCATAAGGTTGTATCTTAAAGTGTTTATAGTGACTTCCACCAATTTGTCTTAATTGTGGCAAAACTTTTTCCCAAATAGATTCATCAGTCATTTTTTTCTTCATTTTTAATTTTTAGTAAAGGTTCTCGTTGATAATCTTTTAATCCTATGTGTCTTAAACTAGCAGTAAGATCAGTCCATATTTCCCCACCAAGTTGTTTCCATAATGCACAAAAATAATAATCTTCACTTAAATATCTTTTTGTATTTTCAGGGTCTTTTAAAATACCATTTCCTTGAATACCACAATCAAAGAAAGCATATTCTTTATTACCTTTTATTGATTCTGTTTCATCCTTGTGATTAATTTTAGCTACTATATCAGATTTGTATTCTATTTGAGGATATTCTGTTTTAAGTATTTCAAAAACATGTCTTTCTATACACATAAATCCAGTACCTGAATAATTTACGTCTTTAAAACCTTTTTCATTATCTTTTAAATCAAATTTACCTAATGGAAAATTAAAACAATATCCCTTACTAGCATCACCATCTTCAATTGGTTTTTCGTGTTTTAAAGGATATGGAGCTGTAACAATTGGTTTCTCAAATAATAAAACTCGTACAAAGTCTTTTGGTTGAAAAATAATATCAGCATCTATAAAAAATAAATGAGTATATTCTTTTTGTTTTAAAAATGATGAAACTAACTTGTTTCTTGCTCTTGTTATTAAGCTATCTCTTAACCACATCATTCCACAACCTATATTAGCTCCATTAAGTGTATCTCTTACTGATATAATTGATGATATAGTATGTAAGTTTATTTTTTGATCAAAACTTGGAATACAAATTAAAACATTTTTTTTATCTTTCATTCATATCCTTTTCTATAAGGCAGGGAAGTTTGGTGGTATTGTGGTAAAACTCCCCCACCAGCATTTTTTTTATCGTTTTTTTAATGATTTTACAATACTTAAAATTTAACGCATAGATTGTGTTATACATTTTTTGGAACTCCTAGTATTTTTCTGCCATCTAAATAGTTTGATTTTGCAAATTTACCATCTGCGTGGTTATAATGTAAAAATACTTGACCACAAACAATGCCATCAAATGGATTCCTCCAATGCTCTAAATCACAACCGCTATAAATCAACATATCACCTTGCTTTAAATTAACCTCTATACCTTTAGGTGCATTAGGTTTTATCATACCTTTATCTTCATCTATAACTGTGTCCTCTCCTGTTGGGTCTAAATATATTGGCCAGTTATCTCCACCTAAAAAAAGAGTGGTTGATATTTCGCAACTAGGTCTATCTTTATGTCTTTTAAGAATATTACCTTTTTTATATAATCTACAGTAAGAATATGTTGGTACTAATTTTAAACCTGTTTTTTTTTCCATTACTGGAATAGTTTGCATTAGTAAACTTTCCATAAGTCTATCGCCATACTTTGCATAAGAATTAGGAACTTGTGGGTCTTTAAAATTACCTACAAAAACACTTCCCTCATGAGTAACATTATTGTTAATCAAGTAAACATCAGCATTATAATTAATAGCTAGATACCTATAACAAACATTAGCTAATTCTTTAGATATAGCTTTGCGAATAATTTGATATTTGTTTTTTTTAAAACTCATATTTGAATAAAATTGAAAGATACAGATACTC
>VMHT01161612.1_pt1 | contig 11305 bp, 11 predicted proteins | sample 4693611 | NCBI WGS metagenome assembly VMHT01 (sample SAMN12280063, study PRJNA550983) | marine metagenome | isolation source: seawater sampled from same location over 5 years 0.02-0.2 micron viral filtrate | place: USA: collected off the coast of southern California halfway between the port... ... | reverse complement strand
ATAATTTACTTTACTTTTCTATCGGTGTTATCGGCGGCACGACCCCCAATCCACAGCACGAACTTATTGTGCCTATCGGCGACTACACACCTACCGACCTTGCGACCCAACTTACAACACAGTTAAACGCCCTAACTACCCAACAGGCGTATAGACGACTGGACGGAGCAGCGGCGGGCGGTTGGAATGTTTCGGTCGTGCTCGATACATCAAGTGGCGACCCCCGTGCCTTTAAATTTCAGTCTGTCCAAAATGTCCAACCCGCCATTACAGGATTTAATAAATCAGCGGACTGGAAAGCATTAGATAGCACGACCGCAGCGAATAGAATAACACGAGCGTCAGCGGATGTTGATTGGGACGGCAACGGGAATGTATCATTTCTCCGTTTAACAAAAGCAGATGTCGCAGCGAATGACGATACCTACCAATACGCTACATCGTGCGACCACGGTGTATTTAGAGGATTAAAAGCAGACGGAACAAAACCGTTTGTCTTAATAAATTTTGATACGGTGGATATCGGCGGCACCGATGGTTTCCCCGAGTTTCAGTATGGTATCTCACAATCTTCTTTTTTAAACAACGATGACGGCAGCGTAAAACCGTTTAGTGATATGTTAATTAACGGCGAACCTAAATATGATATTGGTATTCGGGTAAGAGATAACACGGGCACGACAGGAGCGGTAGATAAAGGACATTTAAGTGTTTTGTTTTTTAATGCGACAACAGGTGCGATGACCGAGCGAACCCTCAGCACAGGCGGCACAACCTTTAATTTAAATAGTGATAAATCAGGGCATCTTCTTCGTATAGAATGGGATACCCAAACAAAAGTTAAAATATATTATTCTAATGACGATGATTACTCCGCAACAACTCTTCTGCGTAATGAAACAAAACAATACGCTACTACATTAAATCAATTGTATTCAGTTTTATTCCAAAAAACTAAAAAAAGTGTTGTAGAAGTCGCAGGCATTTTTAACCCCGATATTATCCCTAATGTTCATCAAGAACAACTTAGACGCACCATCAGTTTAACTTCGGGGGCAACGGACGATGATGCCGACGAAACACTATCCGCTTACCGCACCAAGAATATCTATCTTTCAGTCGGTAAATTACCCAATCACAATACCTTAAATAAAGACGGCACTATCGGCAATACCATCGGTGCGAACACCGCCCTTATCACTCTCGCAGCATCGGCAACCAGCGGCACGGCGGATTACACAACATCGGGCAGACCAAGTTTTCACGGTAATTTATCTACGGCACATATCCAATTGCCCAATTTACCCATTAAAGCGTATTTAGGTGAAAGTAGTAATATCGGTAAAGATATTGCCGTAATCCCTCGTTTCGATAGTCAGGCAAGCGATACGGGTAATGATAGTATCTATTATGAACCAGGTGAAAAGATTTGGATAGACCTTAAAAACGCTGAACGCCTAACCAGTAATGAAATGACGGTCGCTATTAAAGATAGTAAAAACAGAGCATTAGAAGGTATCCACGAACCGTCTTCTATTACAGTTATATTTAGAGAAAAACACGGGGGTATGAAGATGTAATTGTGGGTTTTTGGAGATTTCATACCTATAAATAATCTCTAAAAACACACAATCCCAAAATCACCATAAATATTTATGTGAAAACCATTTCGCAGAGTGCTTTACTGCCGCACCGTGTCGGGCATAATACGCCTTCTTACGCTTTCTATCCTTATGGTCATACTTACTATACGCCTTAATACTGGTCTTATCCCGAAATTGTGGATACGGTATGCCGTTTTTACGCACGCCCCCGAAATGGACGGTCTTTACTTTTTTACCATTCTTACTTATGATTGCTTTGTATTTTTTGGTTGCTCGGTTAGATTTTAAAATTTTTATGGGCATTTATTATATACGATTATAATAATATGAATACTGATTTTAAAAATACATCTAATTTACAAGTTTTACCGCTTCGTGAGATAGAAGATAAAAGCAAGAAAACAAAAAAAAATATACACCCAAACCTCCCCAAAATACCCTTCTTATGTTCAGTTGTCGGGGCAACGGGCACGGGAAAGACAGTAGCAATATCCAATATGTTATTAAATAAATATATGTATGGTGGGAAACCGCACGCCTTTGACCGTGTCTATATCTTCTCGCCTTCTATCTATTTAGACAACTCAGCGAAACACCTATTAGAAAATTTTACTTGTTTCGCAGAGTATAGCGATACTATCTTAGATAATATACTTAAATTACAGGAGGAATATGAAAAGGAGGAAATGCCCAATATCCTTATAGTATTAGATGATAGTATAGGGACAGACGCTATGGCGAGGTCGTCCAAAATTAGTTATTTTTTAAGTCGCTATCGACACTGGAACTGCTCGGTCATAATATCCGTTCAGCATTTTCGTTCTATTGTATCACTTGGGAGAGCGAACGCAACGGACGCAATTATATTTAATATACCGAATGCGAAAGAGTTGGAAAAGATAGATGAAGAATGGGGTGCTATGTATCAAAACCAATTTTTAAAACTGTATTTACAAGCGACCGATAAACCCTTTGGTTTCTTATATTTAAAACTTCGTAAAATACCGCCCGAAGCGTATAGAAACTTTCAGGAAAAATTAACTTATAAAACACGACAAGATTTAACAGAAGAGGAACGCCAAAATCCCGATTTATTAATGGGTAAAACTTCTACTGACGAATAATTTAAATTATTTTCTATTTTTTTTATATCTTGACTATATATAAAATGGATAGTGATTACGCCCAAGCATTAAATGGTTTTCATTCTCAAATGTCGGCATATGCTGGAAATTTAGGTATGTTCCAAGAACAGAAAGATATATACTCGCAGCAATTACAGTCGGCGAAAGAAGGTGCTATGAAAAAAATAAGCGACGACAAAATTACAGATGCTGTCGAGGCGGTGGCGGGTCTGGGAGCGTATGCCGCCAAAAAAGTATCATTAGAAGATTTTAAAAAACGAGTAGAGGCGGGTGCTTTTAAAGGTGATACTTACAGAGGATATGCCGATAAATTACGAGCGAAAGCGGGTGTCCAAACCAAACGAATGGCGGAAGATGCCGACGAAGACGCACCAAAATTAGGCGAGGTTTTACCCGAAGAAGCGACCGAAGGATTGGAAGCAACAACGGGGGTCGCAGAAACTGGGGCGGCAGCAGAGGGAGCGGGACAGTCGGCGGTGGGGGCGGCAACAGACGCAGCGGAAGCAGCAGAAACCGCTTTAAGAAGTGCGGGCGTAGGTAGAATACTTGCGGACAAGGCAGCAGACGACGCGGGCGAGTTCGGGGAGGACGGGCAATTCGCAGCAGATGTCGCAGAAGGGGGGGCAAACGATGTTGAGGGGCAAGCAGTAGAACTTACTGGTGAAGCGGATACAACGATTAATTTTGGAACTGTTGATGGCGAACTCGTTGGGACTTCGGCAATTGATGCGGGTGAAACAGTCGGCGGAGCAGCGGGTCAGGCGGCAGCAGACACAACAACGGCAGCACTTAACGGAATAGGCGATGCGGCGGCAGGCATTAGTGATACCGTAGGAACAGCGGGGGCAGCGGCATCAGGTGCGGTGGAAGCGGGAATTGGTATTGGAACACAAGTTGCGACCGATAGTGCCCTTGCCGTTGCGGGTGGTCTTGATGCGGTCGGGACTGTTCTTGACGCTACGGGAATTGGTGCGGGTGTCGGTGTAATCTTACAAGTTGCCGCCGTCGGTGAAGGTCTTGCGGGTATGTATGATGCGGGTAAAGAAATATACGATAATGTTAAGAAAGTTGGAACGGACGCTATCCAATCCGCTCAGCAAGCAGTCCAAAAAGTTGGGGTTATGAAGGAGAACTGGAAATCGGTATTGCCGACATATGATACAAGTGAATTAATACATTCTTCGGGTGCTTGGTAATTTTTGTAATTGTGTGTTTTTAGAGATTTCATACCTATAAATAATCTCTAAAAACCCACAAATTTTAATATCTCTATATATTATAATGGAAACTTCACAATATGCTGAATGCGGTGGTATCTCTATCGCCCTTGCTATTTTACCTACGGTTGGTCTTATTATAAGTGAATTATTACCTTACTTACATAAAAGCGATAAATGTAATGGATTATTACAAACTGCTATATGTGCTATACAACATATAGTCAATAAAGAACCGTGTAATGCCGAAGATATACAACAAGTTATACAGAATTTCACGCCACAAAACTCACCTCGAAACACCGAAAATGCGGGCAGCACGCCCTCGCCCTCGCCCACCAACACCCCGCAAAATTCACCCGTGTGAGTATCGGGATACTCTTGCGAAAATCGCTGAAAAAAATTTGTTCCCTCACCTAACCAGAATTTCATTATTACAGAAATTTGATAATAATTCCTCTCATAACAAACAGACTATCCTTAACGAATTCCCTAATGCCCGCCCGCCGCTCATCACGCCGCCGTGCCCCCGTATCATATATGGGAATGGATACTCCGTCGTTCATTTTTAAAAATAAAAATCGGCGTAGTAAGTATATGAATATAGATGATTACCCCGCTGAATTTCCTTACAAGGTTATTGATAGTGCTGCCGCACTTGTTGATTACAACAAACTGAAATCACGAACATTCATTAACAATATGAGCAGAATTGGGAGCACGGCAACTGACCGCTTCACTTTTAAATTGAGAATGAATACAACAATCAGGGGCACAACGCACCTCAAATGCTTTCACGAACACAAGGAGAAACTCTTAAAATGTATGGTCAGTTTAAAATACAAAAAAATTACCCCCGCCGCCGTGCTTGCCTCCATTCGTATGAGGGTTGGTTCAGTCAATCAGTTTCGACCCGCCTACGCCAAGTTCATTTACACAAAATACAACAGTAAAAAGGTAATTGATATTTCAGCAGGTTGGGGCGGGCGTATGCTGGGGGCGATGGCGTGCGATATTGACTACACGGGGTTCGATACCAATACGGAACTTGCTGAACCTTACAAGCAAATTGTTGCCGCCTACCCGCACACAGGCACTTGTAAATTGGTTTCACAAGATAGCAGCACCGTTGATTTCAGCACCTACGATTATGATACGGTTTTCACCTCACCGCCGTATTATATGCTGGAAAAATACGAACATATGCCCGCTTACACCAGCAAGGAAGATTTTAACAAAAAATATTGGAAACCCGTTGTAATGGCGAGTTGGGCAAACCTTAAAGCGGACGGTCATTTCATTATAAATTGCCCCGCTGAAATGGGTGCTGCTGCCGCTGACTATATTGGGCGTGTTGCCGATGAGGTGTTGCCGTATTACATATCATCACGGGTGAAAGATGGCAAGAAGAGATTTGAGAATGTGTATGTTTGGAAAAAAGACGAATAGTAGAATTGTGTGTTTTTGGAGATTATTTATAGGTATGAAATCTCTAAAAACCCACAATTATAAAATATCAGTAATATAGTAATGGGTAAATGGCGTAATTTTAAACGACGGTGTTATGCGGAATACAGAGGTATTAGGGCGGTAATGAAATATAAGAAAACAAAAAGAGCAGTTAAGGTGGGTGTAGTCGGTGTAGAAGTCATACGGTGTATATACAATCCGTGGCGGTTATTAGACATATTCGTTTTTAGTCAGTTAAAAAAATCTATCACTTATAGTATATGAATTATTCGGCAAAAGATAAAATTAAGATATTATCGTTGGAAAACGATTTATCTTTTTTTAATGAGAAATTACAAGGGACAGAAGAAATGAACGACGAACCTTATTTTAACGCTATTAAAGAAATTATCTTATCCACGACTAAGGCGATAAAAAAGATAGAAGGGAAATATGCCGCACCTTCTCCCGCACCAAATAAATGTATCTACTGTGGAAAAACTATTCGTAGGTATAGCAAATGGAAAGAAAAAACAAATCGCAAGGTTCATTACAAGTGTTGGAAGGCGGAGCGACCCTTCGAATGGAGGCATTTGGATAAATATATTGTGTAAATTAATCCTTTACTTAAAGATAGTGAGTATATATATAACTAACAAACTACGATGACTGATATTGGAAATCAAGACCAGAAGCAGCGTGTTTTTTTAAAGACCCTTAATAGTCATTATGAAGATGAGAATATTGTTTTTTTACCTATTAAGACCTTTTACGGTGATTGGTTCGTCTGTAATGGCGAGGAAACTGGACATATCTTAGAGGAGTATTTAAATACGAAGGCGGAAATACGGTCAAGTAATATGCCCGACCGCGAGGTTGTCGGCGTGCTTATCCAAAAGGAAGCGGGCGGGTGGTCGTTCGTTATTAATAATGAAACCAAATTATAATGATTTAAAGATATTATGTATATATATAACTAACAAGAATGGCGACTGAAATGACTATTAAAGAATTGGTGGCGGCGGTGAATGCTTACGAGAAGCAGCAGGCGGCGGGCAAGGCGTATCGAGAAAAATATAGGAAAACGGCGAAGGGTTTAAAAGCACACAATCGGGCAAGTCGGCGAACTTACTTTAAAAAAAAATTGGGATTGCTACCCACCGAGAATTTAACAGAAAAACAAACAAAGAAAAAATTAAAATGGGAGGCACTACTTTCGGCAGAGTATCCAGATACTCCTACACAAACACAAACGCAAGAGTATCCAGATACTCCTACACAAACATAAACGCAAGAGTATCCCGATACTCATACATATAACTAATAAAAAAAATATATTTTTAAATTATATATTTTTCGTATTATTTCATATTAATAGAAATTTGATGATTTTTTCTCAAATAATATTATCACCATAAAAGCAGCATAATTATGGAAAAAACAAATAAAAACCCCCCGCCCGATACTCTTGTGAATGTTGTTGAGGGGGTGAATAATATAAATACTAATATTAATATAAATATGATAAGTAATCACTTAAAGACATCTGTTATATGTATAACTAACAAAGCAAAGATGAGTAAAAGTGTAAATAAAAAATTATTAAACCCGCACGGGTGGAAGTATATTAAACTTATACCTAACAACAAAAATCCTGCTGAGAGTTGGGGGGGTAAAAAAAGTATTAACAAAAGATACATATATGAGGATACTACACCTAAGTTTAAAAATTGGGGTGTTTTAACAGGCAAATACAACGGGTTTTTCATACTGGATATCGATAGTGCTAAATGGACTGCCGAGGAGTGTAAGGGTATGAAGGAGCACGGCGAGCACCCGTTTTTAACCGCTTTTGGGGAGGATTTTGTTAAGCGTTTTAACACCTACACAATCCGCACCCGCAGCGGTGGCGGTCATTTATACTTTAAATACGATACCGATATGGCGTTGCTAAACCACACTTGCGATTACCACCAAATTGATATACGCTGTAATGGCGGGTATGGTGTAGGGGCGGGTTCATATGCCTTCGATAAATACGGTGCTAACGGCGGGTATTACACTTGCGAAAACGATGTGCCGATTGCCGAGTGCCCCGATGATTTAAAAGCGTGGATATGCGAGCAAATCCGTGATAAGGGGTATAAGAAAAGTGGAAATTATGTAAAAACGAAAAAGGAGAAAAAACAAGCAAAAACCGTTAAAAATATTATTAGTAAATACAAAAAAAATGGTAAAAAGTATGACCCCGTGGATAACCGCTTATGGCGTTATAATGTAAGCGATAGCGAAATCCTTAATATTGTAGGCAATTTGGGCGAAGAGTATTTTAACAATTACAGCGACTGGATTAAACTAACAACCTTCTTTAAAATTATTGACCGCAAACACTTATGGAAGCAAGTAAGCAAGGCGGGCAAAAACTATAATGAAGGTATGAACGAAAAGGCGTGGGAGGGCGTGAATGCCGTGGATATTGAGATTGTAAAACATATATTAATAGAGGCAAAGGCGGGGTGGATATTGCCGTATATTAAATACAAACCGACCCTATTGGATTGTGAAGCACCTACCCATACAATTACCCGCACGAAATTGGGCATTAACCCCAACGGAGGAGCGGGCAAACAAGTGGATTTTATTGCCGAGTTGGGCGACCATAAATACAAGGTTATTAAAAGCGACACGGGCACAGGCAAAACGACCGCCTTTAAAAAATATATTAAAAACAAACGAAAACCTTTCATAAGTATTGTATCCCGCCGTTCGTTGGGGTTAGAGCAATACGCAACTTTTAACGAATTTGGACTTCATACACGCTACTACGAAAAGCATTATACTTGCCGCCAAGGTGATAATTACATTACGACCATCGACAGTTTCTTTAAATATTGCCGTGATATTGACTTCGAGGATTACATCATCTTCTTTGACGAGTGGAGTAGCATACAAGATTACATTATAGATAGTAGCACGGTAGCAAGCAACCGAGTAGTGCTAACGAAGTTTTTAGTGGATAGCATCAGGGAATGTAAAGAGGCGATTTTCGTAGATGCCGATATTAATGACGGTTCATTTATTGCCTTACGATACATAACCCCTGACCCACTCTTATATATTAAAAATACTTACAAACATAACAGCGGTGTTAAAATGGTAGAATTTACACAAGAGGATAGTTTTATTAAACGCCTACGAGGTTTGGATAAATACATATTATGCTGTGATAGTAAAGCAATTGCCGATAACTATTTTAAAATCCTTAACGACCCAACTATTAAATTATACACAAGCGACCACGATGACGAGTTAAAAATGGACGACCATAAAAAAATTATATTCTCACCAAAAGTTATTTACGGTTTGGATAGTAGTATGGTTCGTGAGGTGTTTTGTTTGTATAAAGAGCACACGATTAACCCGAAAAATATGCTCCAACAAATCGCCCGTTGCCGTAATATTGTTCAGTTAAATTACCTCTTTACTAAAAAACGCATACAAAAACCAAAATATAAATCATTAACCGACTGCCTTACCTATTTAAACGAAGGCGATAAAAAGGGCGTTGCCGAGTTTGGTATGATTGCTGACGAACAGTTAAACGAGTTTTACTTACACTTGCTCGCCCGTATCGAGTTTAATAATGACTGTTATAATACAAACAAATTCGCACACTTTTTACTGATTGCTGAACAGCGTGGATTTAAAAACCAAAACCTATACAACAGAACCGAAATGAACAAAGCACTACACGAAAAGACCTCCAAAGAGTTAAAAGATGCTGCCGAGAAGAATTTTAACCCAGATGACGAAAAGTGGGCACGCCTCAACGAAATCCTTAAATTGACCCCCGAGCAGGCACACACCTATAAGGAGTTGTATTTGGATAAGGCGGCATTACGCCAGCACTTTCGTATCAGCAAATACTTTTTCATCGGCGGCGAAAAGTTAAAAAAGAAGTTGGAAAAACACAACGATTTTAATGTTAAAAGTATTAGGAGTGAAAGCAGCAGAGTGTATTTCTTACACCAATATTTAAACAAGGTTGCCCCCGAGCACGCCGACCTTACAACCCGCCCGATATGTGCCGTGCCGACCACCAAACAAGAAAGTAAATTAATTAACCGAGGATACGAATTAGTATTTAACAAGAAACTTAAAAAACCTATTGACCTAACAAACGAACTTGGGTGCGATAAACTTATTAACAAAATATATAAGCAAATGTTTAATAGTGTTGTTGAGAAAAAACGAGGGTTTAGTTATAAGGGGCATTACAAAGACCCCGAAAAGGTTAAGCGAGGTTATAAATGGGAGTTGATACCCGAACTAATTAAGGGTCATAAAGAGATATACGACTTACGCAACGAAACGAATGCCCCCGTAGAGTTTTTACCCGAAACGGAACACGACGGCGATACAGCAGAGCACGCCTACGCCAAAGATATACCCAACGCCGTAAATGTTGCGGAAGGTATCACGAAATATTTTGTAAAGGTAAAGTAAAATGTATGGCGGTATTATTATTGACTGGAATATTGTAATTGAGTTTATATGCCGAAAAATTGCCCGATTTTTCAGGGTCGCCGTAAATTGGGGTCGCCGAGTTAGATTTTATTGTTTTAATCTATAACTGAATTTTCTATAATTGTGTGTTTTTCGAGAGATTATCTCTATATCAGTATCTCGAAAAACCCACAATCCTAACACTTAAACTCTCTGCCCCCTATCGACACAAACTTTTTTTTAAATTTTAAAAATGGGGCGACAAAATAAAAATGTGCTCATAATATATAGAAAAGTATGGATTTATTGCCCGACTTACAAGATTTGGAAATTGTTGCCCCCGACGAAATGGAAAAAGTAATGATTAATGGTGAAATTGTTAATGAATTAAACGAAGAAACAACAGAACCCGAAATAGATAGGCACGAACAAGTGTTTGGAAAGCAACCAAGTGAAGCAACGAAGAAATTAACTAATACCGAACATTTAAATAAAATCCGTGAAAAATCGGTAGAAGCACGCTGGGGAAAGAAAGAGGAGCGGGAGGCACGCAAAAAGAAAAAGGAACAAGAAAAGGAACGAAAGAAAGAGGCGAAGCGATTAAAGCGTGAAATGAAGGCAGAAGAAAACCGTAAGAAAGCACGGGAGCGATACTGGAACAAAAAGGCGGAGAAGGAAGCGGAGGCGAAGACGGCAGCGGCAGCAGCACCGCCGAAACCGAAACCGCAACCCGCATCACAACCCGTCCCTATCCCGAGCGGTTTTTCATATAACCAATTCGCATCGTATATGGATAATTACAATCAGCAGAAAAAGGCGAACGCACCGCCGCCCGCAAAAGTAGAACCCAAAGTAATTTATAAAGAAAAAGTCGTGTATAGAGAACCAATTAAGGAAAAGGTAAAATATCCGTCAATATTTAGTCATATAGATTTTTAATATATCAATATAATATAAATATGAGTGTCGGTAGGGTATATGATTTAGGTGAATTGGATACCAAGTCGTTAAAGAAGATTATTGTAAATCACAACAAGCAATACAAGGCGATGTTATATTCGTTAAAGGGTGGTCGTAAGGCAATCCTCGCATTAGTCGAAAAGCATTTCGTAGGAAAAACAGTAAAGAGCACGGGAAGGATGGGGGGGACGACACAAGTAGAAGTGAAACATAAACAAGGATTAAGTAAATATACTGTAAATATGCCTGGAACAGCGGAACGAGCAGCAGAAGATGCGAAATTTAAAGCAAGCAGAGCAAGGGATTTATCTAACCGAGCGGCAAAGGTCAAACGCAATAAGGCGAAGGCGAAAACGGCAGATAAGAAGTCGCAAGCGAAGGGGGCGAAGAAAGGTGTTGCCCTCGCAAAAGCATTATCCAAGGT
>VMHT01090868.1_pt1 | contig 11305 bp, 7 predicted proteins | sample 4693611 | NCBI WGS metagenome assembly VMHT01 (sample SAMN12280063, study PRJNA550983) | marine metagenome | isolation source: seawater sampled from same location over 5 years 0.02-0.2 micron viral filtrate | place: USA: collected off the coast of southern California halfway between the port... ... | reverse complement strand
GGAATAAATCAGTCACGTGGTAATGGTGGTGGTGCTACAACAGGTGCGATTACTTGTAATTCACGCCTGGGTATAAATGGTGCATTCCAGAATGTGAATATTAGTTCGAGTGAAACTAACCAAACTTTAGAATCACTACGTCAATATGGTCGTATGTTATGCACTGTGCTTCCTTCCACACATTCACCAGAGGATTTTATTTCAAATCGTGGTGTTGTAGAACTTAATACTGGTATGAATGCTGTTACTGGCAATCTTATTAATAATACTACTAATTTCTGTGCTTCTCTCAAGGTTGGTATGTTTAATGGTGGTAATGCTATTCCTATGGGAATAAATGGTGTTCGTGGTCTTCAAATCAGTATCGAATTAGTGAGCGACCAGCAGTTCCTAACTGGTGCTGATGCTCCTGCTGGGGCATTTTATGAATTAAGCGATTTGTCAATTACTGGTGATTTCATGATTCCAGATGCTGAAGGAATGGCAAAATTAAGTGTTCCTGGTTCTGGTGAATTCACATATAATTCATTTAACAATATGTATAGTGTTATTGATTCCAGCGATGCCACCCAGACCTATAATCTTGCTTCATCTAATGTGCTTGATATATTCCATAATTTCCTTCCAGTTTCTCACGCAAATAATTATAGTGAAGATAGTTACTCAACTGGATTACCCCAGAATACTAATGCTGGTGGAAATGTGTATGATACTGATGTGCTTGTGAATAAGGTTGGATTTTCTCGTGGTGGTATGAAACTTGCACTTGATTACGATTTGGATGTTGCTACACAGAGTGCTAATGGTCGTCCTCAAGTTGGTGTGCTTGTGAATGCCTTGAATTCTGTTTCACCGTTCTCACAATTAAGGAAACTTACTAACCAACCGCAACTTGAGGGATTTGGTGGCGAGGATCAGCGACTTTATGATGAATCAGGATTACAGTCAGTTACAAGTGTTGATGCTGGTATTAAGAATTTTTCTATAGGTGTTGCAGTTGATAATATTAGTGGGGTTGGTGTTGATTTCAGGGGACAGGCATATTCCAGTCGTATCCAGAGTAATCTTGATGGCAAATCACCTAATGCTGTTTATACTTACATAAAGAACAAGAATTCGTTAGTCTATTCACCACAAGGAATTTCCGTTGTTTCTTAAGTAATAAACTTTTTAAAAAAGTTTTGACAAAATTATATTTTTTTTTTTGGTATTTAAAGAACCTTTTTAATAATTTACTTTTAACTTTTTAATATTTTGTTTAAACTTTTTCTAAAAGTTTTTTAATAAATAAAATATTAAAATTATTTTCTATTGTATAAGTATATACTATGAATTCTCTACCTTCTATTCTTGACATTAAACCATCACAAGATATTGAAAATATGGATATTAAAACGGAGGTTTTAGACCCCATAACTATTACGCAGAATCAGGCAGTTTTTCAATTACCAAGAACTGGTATTTTAGATGGTGGTTCTATGTTACAACTTGGTGTCCTTGCTGGTGCAAATCATTTCTTTCCCCTTACAACTGGATGTCATGGTGCTATTAAATCGTGTTTCCTTAAGATTGGTGGTCGAGTTTTAGCATCGAATGACGACTACGCACACTATACCACTATGACACGTCAATTTGAAACCCCAGAACATCGTGCATATATTGATATGGTTAAATCTGGTGCTTGTGGTGATCGTTGGGGTGCTACTGATTCTGGTCGTATTATATATAGAGATATGGTTGCAAGTATTAATGCCAACCCTGTATTAAGCGAATTTGATGTACCAGACTTTTTAAGACCTACTCAAGATGAAACTACAACGCCACTATTCTCTATTCCACTTTCCACCCTTATTCCTATGATGAGAAGCAGGAAATTACCACTTATGGCGATGAAAGAACACGTCTATTTAGAAGTAAATTTCAACAGTCAACCACTTGGTGAAACTGGCACTATTTGTTGCTTACGTGCTGGTGGTGTTGATACTGGTATTTCAATTGCTGTGAATCAGGTTAAGTTTATTAGCGACCATTTATATTACAGTGACCCCAAGATGAGTGAAATGGTTTCACAAACTCAATCCGCAAATGGATTAAGTATTTTATTCGAGGATTTAATTACTACAAATGCTGATGTTCCTGCATCTGGTGTTGGTGCTGGTGCAACACTCGAACAAAGGGTAGAGCGTCAAATTGCTGTATCTGGTAAAACGGTTAGAAGCATTCTCGTTGCCGAAAAGAATACTACTCAAAACAATCCCTTTTTAGGTAAATATGTCAGTAAAGAACTGGAGATCCCAACGGCATATAATTTCCGTATTAACGACCAGAGAATTTATGATAGGAATGTTGTGAATCCTCCCCATAAATACGAAGAACTCGCACAGGTTATGGGTAAGAATCTTATGTGTCCTAATCAGTTATATTCCTTTGATGCAGATACAGATAAAGAAGCACTACCACTACAGGGTCTTAATCAAAACTCGGTGTGTATTGGAAAGATTGAGGCACATGAATTGCCTAAAGCAGATAATGGCACAATTCAAAATGATGTCCGTGGAACGGCACACTACTACGGATATGACTGCACCCAAAATGGTCTTAATGAGTTGGGTAATGGTGTCAAGGTCGGTGTTAAACCCATTCTGTTACAGAGAACATACACACGCAAACAAAATAATAACAACGACCAACCCAGACAGATGAGAATATTCACCAATATTGAAAAGATAGTCAATATTAGAAATGGTGAGGTTGTCATTGCCTAATTACCCACTTTGGCATTCTTAATCTCTATATATATATTGCCAAGTTGGGTAATTGTCTGGTATTTAGAATCTTAATTTTTTACGTTACTTTTTTTATTAATTAATCATAATAATATTTTTTCGTATAATAAGAATATAAAACTTATAATTATAATCTTATTATATAGTAATATTATGACAACAAAATACATTTTAATGGAATGCAATAGACTGAATAGTCAAAAGAACTATAAAAACATAAATGAAAATGAAGATGAATTTAAAAATCGATGGGTTAATAATGTTAATTCAACTGGGATTGTTGTCAATCCTGGTGATGTAATTACGTGTGAATCTTCTGCAATTAATACTCAAGGTGCAAGTGATTCCACGATGGAATTAGTTGGGAAGGAAACACAAGCAGGGTTTATGGATACACAATTCGGTTTAGATCTAACTTATTATATTAATGATGTTGGAACGAATACAATTAAATTACCAACGGCATCAGGTGAAACCTATTATGGAATTGACAAGAATTCTAATGATAAATATAATCTATTAAATCGTGCTAATGGAGAACCATATATAGTTAATTATGATAAACTATCACAACCTTTAAACGATACAGGTTTTAATATGCCAGGTTATCCAAATCAAAAACTTACTACTATGACAAGGGCATATTATACCAATTTTTTTACGTTGTCTACCACACAAATAGGCACAGGTTATGTTGCTGGTGATGTATACAAGGGTAATCCAGCAGACGCTCCGTCCTATCAAGGCGTACAAAATTTGGTATTCAAATGCACTGGTATTCAGGACGAAGGTGGGGGTGGAAGCGTAGGTATTCCTACTGGTTTTGAAATTATAGATTATAGTAGTCATATTGAGTTAGACCCCACTGTTGGATTGCCTACATTTGGATTGATAAAAATAAATTCTTCAACACCAACCCCCACAGCAAATCAATTTGTAACCTTACGAAGTGTAATGAACGATACTATTAAAAGCAAATCATCATTTGGTGCTACTGGAAGAAAATTCTATTTACCAGATAGACATTTTACTGGATTATCTTGGAATAAATACGCTGGTGTTCCAAATTTATTACCAAGAAATGACGGTCAAGCATCAACAACGGTAATACCTTGGCATTATGAAAAACCAAAATTCTTTACAAGACGAACCAAACTTAAATTAGAAGTGCCGACTGGATTAGAAACACCAGATAATATAGCATCGATATTAACAACACAATTAACTAAACCAACTTCATTAAATGTATTAGATGGAACAAAATATGCATCTTATCAAACTTATAATATGAATTCAATTCATCAAAACGGTCAGTCATATACAGCAAAACCACCAATAGTAGAAACCCCTACGTATACACCTATGGCGTGTAATTTTGGTAATAGTCTTTTAGAATTTGTTAATCCAAATGGAGAACAACCATTATTAATAGAGAAAAGTCCCCCTACGAAACAGTTTCCTGGTGATAATGATTTAGAACAAACTTTTTTTGGTGCTTTAAGATCATATCATGCAAATGTGGCATACGAAGAACCAGAAAGGATCGAGGGACTTGGTTGTTTTAGAAGATTCTATTATGGTATTAATAATGATAATGTTTCTAATCAAATTAATTCTGGTTTGTTTCCTGTTGCAGGTAAAGGTGATTTTAGAAATCAAGCAATAGGTAATGTTGGATTATTACCCAGTCTATTAATGCAATTACCTGCTGATACAGACACACAAGGATTACCCCAAAATTATGAAGATGAATTTACCAGATACAAGAGATATAATAAAGGTGGGTGGTTATTAACGAATATATATTTTACCGAAATAAACATTAGAAATATTGCAGAAGGGTTTAAAAAGGCAGAAAAGTATTGGGGTAATTTAGATGAACCATTCGATACATCATCAGTGAATTATCATAATAATCTTGCAGTCCATTTAGACTTAGGAATGTATGTAGATGATAAAAGCAGAGCATACCCATACAACGGTAATGAAGAAACTATTAGCAGATATAGATTTAAAACATTTTGGGAATATGAAAGTCAAGGCACAATAGGAATTATTGGAGATAGTGAAGAGTCTATATTTGCCCCTATAGGTTGGGAACGTGACCCTGACTTTAGAATTTTTCCTATTGAAAATAGTATCCCCTGGGGGCAATACACACATTATGATGGCAATCCACGAACAGATGGTGCTGAAATGCCTTCAATCGTGGTGTCAAGTAGATTTAGTAATTATGTTCCTTTTGATGCTAATAATATTCACCCATCGTATCAACAATTATACGATAATTTAATAAGCGATGAAAGTTTTGGAAATCAAAAATTTTCATATTATGTTCCAGGTGGTGGGGGTGATAATTATCCTATCGAAGATGCATTCCAACAAACATATACCGATCCAGAATTTGGCACACTATCAACAAGTGATTTAATTGCTATGGCAGAAAAATATGATCTATGTGCTGTGCCTGTGTTTCCAACTGACTTAACGAATGATTTTTATAAATTTGGTGGAAGACCTTATATTGCATTTAGAAGTCATTTACAGATACAAGCACCAAAGGTTACTATACAACAATTAGTCCCAAGTGTAGAATTTACCAAGTCAGGATATAACCCACTTATAAATGGTACAGACCAATTCTGGCAGATAGGGAACAATTGTTCTAATTATGGAAGTATGTTGGGATATGATGTTTCTAAAATAAGGAATAACGCTGTCATGATATATAATACCAACTATGCAAATGCTAATGCAAATTTTGCTGAACCAAGTGCATTTAATTCTATGATGATGATGGGTGCTTCAAATCCAAGTATTAATTTTGATACATCATTATCACGATTTACAATATCAGGATTGAATACACCAATCACCATAGGTAATGGAAGTCCCACAGACAATCCATATATATTAGAACCAACCACAGACCCAGAACAACAAGTATATAATTTAAATGTGATGGGTTGTATTGGTGGATATAAACAAGGATCGAGTAACGTAAATGGTTCTCAAATCCCACAGGTGAATGGTTCAATAATAGATAGTTATTCTGGGTTAAGTATTGAGGCAATTGTTTTGTATGATAAGGAAGGAAATGAAACAGAATTACTACCAGGATTTAAGCATTCGAATTCTTATAATTTTAGGAATCAAGATGATTCAGGATTCTTTAAGTCCTATGATAAGAATATTATATACAATAATGTTTTAGATAAAATGGGTTTTCAATTAGAAGATTTATTACCAGCATTTGGTAGAAGTTCCAACAATCGATTAGAACAAAGTTTTATAACAAAGAAACTACCCAGTAATTATACGGAAGCATTAGATACACTAATGAAACCACTTACGACCACTGCATATATTTCAAGTCCAGAATATCAACCAGCAAGTGCTAATCTATTAAATATGCCTTTGTATGATTTAGGAACGAATACAGGATTACAATCAAGACCATCAGTTCAATCAGCATCAATTATTGCAAACAATCTACCAAGTAAATTAGATTATCCGTATCTATTAGTTTATTCAAGTATCATCCAGGGTGGCACAGATACTGAATACTATGGGGGACAAGATGGAAAAAGTAAATTACCAGTGATAGGATATATAACAAGGAATTATAATCAAGGTGACTTCTTCTATGGTTTGGAACAATCCTTTACGTACACAGCAACTAAATCATTTGTATTAAGTGAGATTGAAACTGAAATACGATTGCCTGATGGATCACGTCCAAGATTGCAACCACATAATTCTGTGATATATAAAATAACGAGAGAAGTTGAACCTATAGGAATAAGCGGTGCATTACCTGAAAATAAAATCTCACGTAATGATAAGAATGAAGAACGAAAACGAATACAAAAAGTTCGACAGCAGAAGCAAAGAATATAGACAAGCATATTATAATTTTCATAAGGAACGACTGCAAGAATATCAACGAGAATATTACAAGGATTCAGGAAGACAAAATAGCAAATATAAAATAAATAAACAATTGCCAAAATATTGGAAAGGTGAGAAACTTGTGGGGGGATTTGTAAGAAGGCATGGAGATTTTACAATTACTTTTGATTAATTACCCACTTTGGCAATCTCTATCTCTATATATATGTTGCCAAGTTGGGTAATCGGTCTTTAAGTCCCAAAATAGGACATAAAACCAGAATAAAAGTAATATATACGCAAAAAAGGGTATAAAACAAGAATAAAAAATATTTTTTATTCTACTTTTAAGTGTCTTTTATTAATATTATCGTAAAAGTAGCATAAAACTAACTTCCAGAAAGGACTTAAAGGGATTCACGCATATACTATTATATCCAATAGTATGAATTGCCTTCTTAACTTCCTTCCCAACGAGATGATTGATAATGTTGCCAAGCAACTTCACGGTTCTTACCAAAGAGATATTAATAATGAAATTAAAAATACAATAATTGGAATGCATTATGACAGACGAGATGCCTACGAATTATATAATGGCAATAAGGATTATTATCACCATAATGTCCTTGACTTGTATTTCGATCACCGACTTGGATTGAATGAATTATATTACGCAGAACTAAATGAAGAACCACCAGATTTTTAAAAGGATATAAAAGTTAAATAATATCTAATAGTATATATATAAAATGTATTACATATATACTGAACTTGAAAATATTAAATTCAAAAACTTATATGAACTTGTTAAATTAATTACGGAACATAAGGAAGATATTATTTATAAATCTTCTATGCCTCGTCTTAAACAAAGTAAGTATAGAGGATTACAGGCATTTAAACAATTATTAAATAGGATTCATGATAAACAAATCATATTAAATGAAACAACTAAAAAAGAATATCTATTAGGATTTAAATTAGTATTTAATTGTGGGTCTTCGGCATTTAAAACAAATAAATATGAGTGCATCGTTTGTAATCATCTTGATGAACTAACAATTAAAAAATATAACTTGAATCAGTTTATTTGTTCTTTAACAGAACCTAAACAAAATGATGAAATAAAAGAAGATGATAAATTAAAAATAATAAAAGATTTCATTAGTGAATATGACTTGAATATGAATGAATCATTAAAAATAAATATATGGTTATTAAATAAATTTATTAAGTGAGGATATTCTCTGGTTCAATTCCATACTCGACAAATAGATAATGCTCGTGGCATTTCTCAATTAATAGATCGTTGTACTTGCGACGCTCTGTTTCTGGTGACTTACACATTAGATATACGTTACTTGGAGAAATCCCCAAGTCTTCCTTAATATTCTTTAATGTTTTGTAATATGTTTTTTCATTTGTTTTTCTATCCGTAATACAGTAATGATAATGCGATTTATTTGAACCACGTCCAACACGTGAAATTGATTGTTGTTGAGTTGTAGTATTCATTATAGACTTATATATAATAGTGAGATTTTTTTTAAATAAGTTTTTTTTATTGTTTATAATTATTCTTTAATTTTTCAATTACCCAACTTGGCAATATATATATAGAGAATAAGAATGCCAAAGTGGGTAATTAAGAACCAACCTGTGAGAGATTGGTGGATAATATTCCTGCGGTTCTTTGTGCCGATGACAATGCAAGGGTAAGCATCTCGTGTTGTTTTTCCATCATTCTACGATTTTCCATTTTTGGATCTTCCCTTATTTTGATTTGAAGCATACTATCAGGAACAAGGTCACCAGCAAGTGTTCCATTTGGTTCTCGAACAGCAACAGACAACTGATTAATATTTAATTCCTGTCCGTTATTAATATCTATCCAATTCTCGAATGGTGCAACATATACAAGATTTCCATTCACTTGTATACCACCTGCGGTGCTTCTAAATTCTTCTTTTGGTAGAGAAGCAAGAACCTTACCCATACCAGACAAATTTTTCCCAGCAAGTCTATCAATACCTGTATGACTTCTTAACCCAGAAAATTCATCTATACTAATATTCAACATAGCATCTCGACTAAATGTCTGTGTATCAATTTCACTTCTAAACAATCTTGCGTCAGTTCCAGCGGTTGGTGTAAGGTATATATTATCTTCCCCACCGATTGTTGGTCGTATTGTGCCACCTGATTCGTTTTTGGCAAATGAATTCAAATAGACTGGGGCATTCTGGAAGGCAGGATTAACACGGTCTGCCTCATTAATCTGTCCTACAAATAGTGTGGTCTTTCGTGATAAATCAGCACCAAGTGAAGTATCATGGTCGTTTGGTGAATCGCCAAGATTCATACTAATTAAAGTATTATGCACTTCATGTTTTGTATATTTCCTTTCAGTAAATCCATCACCCATTAATTCAATAGGTCTTGATTCTGGATTGATTATTCCACGGCATTTATAATATACTGGTTGTGATTGTGTTTGCTGTGAAGCAACTAAACCATTAGAATCCCCTATAGTGTATGAACCACCTGCTGTAGGATTAATGGTTAATACACCAGATTCATAATCATAATTTGCACCACCATCGTTAGGGTCACCTTCAATCGTATAGGTGTCAAATGTGGATGCAGAAGGTTCAGTCATTGGTAAATCTTTTAATCTTTGTTGTAAATAAATGGTTGTATCTTGTGTAGCATTATATACTGAAAAATCATAATCCTCAACACCTACATAATCATCTATCTGTATCTGGTCGTTATTATCTTGTCGCACTAAAACTAAATCAACAGCACTTAAATCTGGCATACCTAATGCTTCAGGTCGTTCGTTAAATGTCATAGTAGGTTTAAAAGGGGCGTTCTTTGTTTGTAATACATTTTGTTTTGCTAATGTAGCACCATCATCGTCTTGATCGTTCCAATTAACATTATCACTTACCCAAATTGCAGAATTATATGTATTCGTTCCAGTAAAATTAGCAATATAGGGTTGTCCCAGTGGGTCATTACCAGCACCAGTAATATCCACGTACGTCTGTCCGCAATCCCTACTTGCTTGTATCTGCACTACAATACGACGTGCAGAACCAGTTGTATTTATAATAAACTTGAATCTGGTATTAACTTCATCATCAACGTCCCAACCCATACCATTTAATGCGGTTTGAATTACAGCACCAGGAATAGCACGGCATTGCCTACTTGTCACATATCCAGGATCTCCATATTCACCATTTGGTCTTAAATCAATTGTTCCAATAGTAACACCTGTTCGTGATAGTGCCACCCAGCAATCTTGCTTAAACTGATTAAATGCCAGGTCTGGTGTAGCATTTACTAAATCACTAATGACATTACGACAAATTCCTATAGTCTGCACGTTAAATCCATAATCCCCATTTACAAACTCACCATAATCCCAACCAATATTTTCCATAATAAAACTTCCTTCATGTGTTAATATACCCTTTTCATTAATAATCGTTTCTGTTCCAGCACTCGGTTGATTTGCCATACTTAATACAGTTGATCCAGGTTGTAATGCCTGATTGATGTCTACTTCAGGGGGACTACTTAACTGTTCGAACGTCATTTGGGATACTGCAGGTGCTGTAACGGATGCAATACTAATAGTGAATTGTGCTTCGGCACGTAACTCATCAGGATTGGGGGTAGGTGGTGAGAATGTAGGGTCTAATGGTTTAAATTCACATGTAAATGTATAATTTTGCTGTTGTAAAACAAGGTTCATAGCGTCTTGGATTGCGGTTGCTAAATCATCACCAGAATAAGTGCCTACAGGGATTCGTGCAATTCTTATAGCATCGAATTGAGTATTTCCAATATTGAATTTTATAGTATTAGATGATTGACTTATAGAATATTTTTCACTGTCCCTGAAGTGTAAAAACTTGAGTACACATACCTGCGAAAAAGGTTTTATTTTTATAGGTTGGGGGAAATGATTATTCCATAGATATGGACTTTGTCCGTTCGAGTTTAGTGTGATTAAAGACATAATATATATTATTTAATTAGATTTTTATTTTATGTTTTTATTATAAAATCTTTAATATTCAGCGATTACCCAACTTGGCAATATATATATAGTGATTAAGAATGCCAAAGTGGGTAATTCGGTTTCACCTTAACACCGCTGTTTAAAATACTATTAAAAATAACAATTAAATAAAATGACTTAAAAAAATATCTAATTATAATATATAATACTATAATGTCTAATAGGATAAAGAACTTTAAAAAAATTCGTTTGCAAGGATTTAGCAAGAACCCAAAGCAAGGTCAGTCGTGGTTACATAATCAACAAGTAAATTTTAAGAACCATAAAGGCAATCTGGGTATTCCGTGTGGCAAAGTAAATGATATTATTGGATTTGACCCAGACTATTACAAGTGGAATGAAAACCATCCCTTTTATCAGTTTATGGGTCATAATGATATGATGAAATTAGTTCAGGAATACAACACATATACTGTTAAGACACCTTCGGGTGGTCTTCATTTCTATTTTAAATATAATGGTTTACCACAAATCAATAGCGATATTGATATAGATATTAAAAGCAATAATGGTTATTTGGTTGGCGAAG
>VMHT01081381.1_pt1 | contig 11305 bp, 15 predicted proteins | sample 4693611 | NCBI WGS metagenome assembly VMHT01 (sample SAMN12280063, study PRJNA550983) | marine metagenome | isolation source: seawater sampled from same location over 5 years 0.02-0.2 micron viral filtrate | place: USA: collected off the coast of southern California halfway between the port... ... | reverse complement strand
GATGAGTGTTATGGAGAGATTGGTTACAATCGACACGATGGGGATATACGATCCAAAATCGTAGAATGGGTCAATCTTTATAACTCTAGAGGAGTTAAGATTGATGTCTATGGTTTCATCCAGCACGTTGTTGCTGATAAAATTGACAAACAACGAAAGGAGTTTGTTGATGAGTTCAATGCATCTGTTGAATGGATGAAAAAACATCTACAACCTAAGTATCACAATATTGTGAATTTGGCTGGGTTCCATGCTCAGATTAGGACTCGTAATTCAAAAGATGGGGGGCGTCCTAAAGAACGTGGAATTGTAGATGTCAATGGTAACATTATCATTGATAAAGATCCAATACTTGGTACTAAGTAAGTGATCTCTTAGGGGGGTTAGTATAAGCCCCCCTTTTTATCTTGACATTTTTATTTTATTATGACATAATATGTACAAATTTAATGAAGGTGAAATCCTCAAGGAACTCAAGGAGTATATTGACGGCACGTATGGTCAACATTACTCCTCTGGTAAGATTCAATCCACTGAGTTTATCATAGACGCTGGGCATGGTGAAGGGTTTGCCCTAGGTAATATTATCAAGTATGCCCAGCGTTATGGTAAAAAGAATGGATTTAATAAGGATGACTTGCTCAAGGTCATTCACTATGGTATCATTGCATTGAGCATTCATGAAACCCGATTCCCAAACAGGAGAATAGATTATGAAGAGAGCGACAATTAGAAAAGAAATCAATGGTAATCAAATCGTATATAAAGTAGTTGCTACAGATGGTAATATATTACCTTTAAGGTACTTTTCTAAGTTGAAAGAAGCTTGGGAATATTTAACAATCTATGAAGAGGATGATCCACATAGAGCTTGTATAATTTATCCTTATGCAAAAAAATATTTAAATAAACATTCAGAATTAAGGACTATATAATGAAAATAAGTAAATACACTATGAATATGCTGAAGAACTTTAGTGACATCAATATGTCAATTGAGGTCAAGGCTGGAAATACTTTACGAACTGTATCAGTTCAAAAAAACATACTTGCAGAATCTGCTGTCGAGGAAACATTTCCTCAAGATTTTGCAATCTATGAATTGAATAGATTCCTTGGTGCGGCATCGCTTTTTGATGATCCATCATTTGAGTTTGGAGAAAAAACAGTTAGAATTGGTGATGATAAACGTAGTATTGATTACGTCTATTGTGATCCTACAATGATTGTAACTCCACCAGAGAATAATATCAATGTTCCAGATCCAGAGGTATCATTCAAATTATCTCAGGATAATCTGTCTCAGGTTCTAAAGGCCGGTCAAGTCCTTGGTACTCCTGAGATCTCAGTTGAATCAAATGGTACTCAAATGCTTATGAAGGCATTGGATGTCAACAATGATTCATCTGATACATTCAAAATTGAATTGGGAGAAAACTCTCAAACATTCCGTTTCGTTTTCAAAATTGAAAACTTCAAAATGATTTCCAACGATTATGATGTAGAAATATCATCAAAGGGAATCGCTCGTTTCACATTCCAAGATAAAATCCAATATTGGGTTGCTACTGAATCAACATCTACATTTGGAGGCTAATATGTTAAACTTGTTTAAATACATCATATCATTTTTAATGATAATGGTTTGTTATTACATAGTCAGTCAAAACTATCCAGACCTATTCATAGGTTTGGCTCTTGGTTTCTTTGGTTGGCAGATTTTCATGAGCACCAATAGCACTGCAAAAGCATGAATAATGATATATTATGGGTGGAGAGGTATCGCCCCTCTACAGTTGAAGATTTGATTTTACCTGAAAGTATCAAGAATACTTTCAGAGATATAATTGGAGGGGATAAGATACCAAATCTTATTCTCAGTGGAAGTGCCGGCACTGGTAAGACTTCTGCAGCTATAGTATTGTGTAAGGAGTTAAAATGTGACTATATTATTATCAATGGATCTGATGAAGGTCGATTGATTGATACGCTTCGAAATAAACTTACACAATACTGTAGTTCCGTTTCGATGTCTGGTGGTAGAAAAGTTGTCATCATAGATGAGGCTGACTACATGACGCCAGATTCTGTCCAGCCTGCAATGAGAGGATTCATAGAAAAGTTTTCTTCTAATTGCTCGTTTATCTTCACTTGTAATTTCAAGAATCGGATTATCGAACCGATTCATTCAAGGTGTGCAGTCATAGATTATTCTGCATCTGATTCTCAGCAGATGTGTGCTGACTTCATGGAAAGGTGTAATTTCATTCTCAAAGAGGAAGGAATTGAGTCTGATCCAAAAGTTGTTGCAGAACTGATCATGAAGCACTTTCCCGATTTTCGTAGAGTTCTCAATGAGCTCCAACGATATTCTGTATCTGGAAAGATCGACTCTGGTATCTTGCTAAATATTAGTGATACCAATATGAATGAATTGGTTGAATCACTCAAATCCAAGAACTTCAAATCAGTTCGGGCCTGGGTGGTGAATAATCTTGACAATGACCCACAAAAGGTGTATCGTAAGATATATGATAAATTGTACGAAAAATGTGATCCCAATTCAATCCCTGCGATTATTTTGGTGATTGCAAACTATCAGTACAAGTCTGCCTTTGTGGGAGATCAAGAAATTAATCTAATGGCTTGCCTAGTGGAGATAATGTCTAATGCAAAATTCAAATAGTTACTTTCAGTATACACTTGATGAACTGAAACAGTCCTCAGATAGAAAACTCTTCAACGTAGTATCATTCTTTGCTGGTGGTGGTGGCTCTTCTTGTGGCTACAAACTTGCAGGGGGTGATATCCTCTGTGTTAATGAATTTCAGCAGGTTCATGCTGATACCTATAACGCAAACTTCCCAAAAACTCCTGTAATCGTCAAAGATATCAAATCCGTCACTGGGGCTATGATCAGAGAAAAGATCGGTGATGTTGATATTGATATATTAGATGGTAGTCCACCTTGCCCGCCTTTTTCCATGTCAGGAACCAAACGCCAAGGCTGGGGTAAGGAAAAGATGGCTTATGGTTTCAAACAGGAGCGCATTGAAGATTTGACTTTTGAACAAGTTCGATTGGTTGGTGAACTAAAACCAAAAGTCGTGGTATGTGAAAATGTCAAAGGTCTGACAATGGAGTATGCTCGTGACTATTTGAACATGATGCTCAATGAATTTGAGAAGCAAGGTTATATTATGACCTGTAAAGTTCTCAATGGCTGGAAGCATGGTGTTCCACAAAAACGAGAGAGGGTGTTTATTGTTGGGGTTCGTAATGATGTTGCCAAAAAGATTGATATGAACGAAATTACCATCGGTAGGATCTTTCCAGATCCTAATGAGAATGATAAACCAGTTATAAATGATGCAATTCGTGATCTTCAAACAGATCCAGTGAATGAGGCTGAGTCTGTTGAGTTATGTGAGATCATGAAAAAAAGTGCTAAATATAAATGGTTGAGGAGATTGGAAAAAAATCCAGAACGTGTAGTTTCAGTTGGAGATGATGTGGTTCGTCCTTGGTATAAAAAATGGATTAAACATAGAGAAAAATTAGGTAAGAATGTAGGAGAACGTGAGGTAAAAGAAAAACATTCATTTTTTCAATCTCGCAGAGTACCTTGGAATCAGGCATCTCATACTTTGTCTGAACAAGGTTTGAAAACCAGTTTAGCTGTGCATTTGCATCCTGAGAAGGATAGAGTGTATACAACCTATGAGGCAATTAGACTCATGACTCTACCAAATGACTACAAACAAACTGGATCACTAAATGACAGACTCGCAAGAATCGGATTGATGGTTGCTCCAATTTGTCTCAAGAATCTTGCTGACTCTATCTATGAAAACATATTGGAGCCTTATGGAAGTAATTAAATTAGAGAATGATTGGGGTGCAGATTCTACTGCTAATTTATGGGGTGGTAAGTTTCTGTCAGAGTCTGCTTGGGATACTATTGTATCTCCTAGTGTAGACACTTGTATTATGAAACCAAATGCATCTTTGTATGATGGTGAACCTCTTGCCTATGTGGTTTGCGATGTATATCCAGATGATGAAGTCTTTGAATGTCTCAAGACTATTGTAGATACTACAACTATGCGTGCCAATGCATCAGGCCCTATTCTTAAAGAGGATATGGATGCAAAGGGCATTACTGAATATAAACTCAGAACTCCAAATTCTTATCATGTAAAAACCAAAGATGGCAAGTGGGGAATGATTGCTTATGCAAATGAAATTCATTCTGTCATGGCTGGTTGGAAGAAGGGTAGATTTACAGGCGGTATTGAATCTTCTGGTTGGACAAAAGACAATCCAGAAAAGTTTGAAACACTCAAACAGATTGGAAAATATAATGAAATTGCATTCAATAAAGTAGATTCAATAAGATATCAAGCACAAAAAACATTTGCAGAAACTTCAATTTCACCAGATCATAGAGTGGGTATTGTAACAACCCTTTCAATGAATCGGTATAGTGATTTGGGTTTGGGGTCGAAGGGTATGTCTGCTCATGTTGATTCGGGTGATACTGAGGCTGGAATGACAACAATGTGTCATTTCAGAGATGGAAAATATACTGGTGCATATTTGTGTTTTCCCAGATATGGAGTTGCGATTGATGCTCCTCATAATTCAGTTATTATTGCAGACAGTTTAGAATATCATGGTGTGACTCCGATAAAAGGAGAGGGAACTAGATACACTTGTGTAGCATATTGTGATCGTAGATTGGCCACTATGGGCCAACTTGGTAAGACTCCCAAGAAAATTGGAAAGTATTCTGATAATGCAACATTGGGGGATTTCTTATGATTGTTATGATAGGTGGAGCTCCTTGTACTGGAAAATCTACTCTCATGAGAAGTATTCTTCAAGAATTAAGTGGAGATGATTATGCATTAATTGAACCAATGAAATTATTTCCATGCCAGATACATGGAGATATTTTGGTTATTGGTTATTATCCAAAAGGTGAGACTTTTGGGGGTACAGATAAAATATCACATGGGGCCATTCCTCATTTCAGAAAATTTATAGAACAAGAATCTCCCAAATGGAAACATATTATTGTAGAGGGTGATAGGTTCTTTCGATTGAAAGATGTAGAATGGTTGATAGAAAACTTTGATGATGCTCAAGTGTATGTACTTGAAGTCTCAAGAGAAGTAGAAGAGCAGAGACATAAGGATAGAGGTGATACCCAAAAAGAGGTATGGCTCAAAGGTAGACGCTCACAAATTGGAAATATTTTGACCAATATGTTTATTCGTGATAGAATAAAGGTTAGACAAAATAATTCAAAAGAAACTGGTGAATCACTCAAACAAGAAATATTAGAATGCCTGAACTCAAAGAATATCTAAACGCAATCAATCAGACCAAAGAAAATCTGATGGAAGATCCTTATTACGAGAAAAAATATCCAGCTTGGGTAGTGAATCATGCTCTATATTCACACTCTGATATGATCTTTCTGGTTAATGAGATGAATGTAAACAACCACTTAGACAACAAACTTCAATTCGACTTTCTCCTAAATAGTTCTAGACCAAGAAAGAGATTTGCTCCTTGGTTGAAAACTTCTAAAGTAAACAATTTAGATTTAGTAAAAGAATATTTCGGATATAGTGATCAAAAAGCACAAGAGGCTCTCACAATACTAACAGACGAAGATCTTGAACATATCCGAACCAAATTGAATAAAGGTGGAAATGCAAGGTGAATTGAATTGGGTTCCAGAAGATATGCTGGAAGTAACTCTAAACGAGCCAGATGACTTTCTGAAGGTTCGTGAGACTTTATCAAGAATTGGTGTTGCATCAAGAAAAGAACGAAAATTATATCAGTCCTGTCATCTCCTTCACAAGAAGGGGAAGTACTATGTTGTACATTTCAAGGAATTATTTGCACTTGATGGTAAGAAATCAAGTCTGACTGATAATGATATAGAAAGACGGAACACTATTGCTGGTCTTTTGAGTGATTGGGGTTTAGTTGGTCTGGTAGGTACACCAGAACCTAAAGCTCCTTTGAGTCAAATAAAAGTACTCTCCTTCAATGAGAAGGATGAGTGGATTCTTGAAACAAAATATAACATAGGAAAAAAGAAGGATGAATGATGTCAAATTAGTAAAACTAAAATCTGGTGAGGAGATAGTTGGTGATGTTACTGTAGTGGGAGACTCAGTTGCCATCGCCAATCCTTGCCAGATTATGCCCCAAGAACAAGGTCTAGGTTTCATGCCCTGGCCCCCTTTCTCAAAAAATGATAATGTGTCCATTCCATTAGATTGGACTATCTGTATTGTTGATGCAGTTGACGATGTTGTTAATGCTTGGAACTCTAAATTTGGTTCTGGTATTGTCCTTCCCAATATGCAACTTAATGGATAATAGACTTGACTTTTTGAATCCATTGAGGTACTATATGATGAAACTTGGAGATATATGGATTTTTACACTAATGTTATAGTATTCGGAAACTCTGTTCTTGTTCGAGGCATCAAGAATGGAGAACGTGTCACTACTCGCCTCAAATATAAACCTACCTTATTTGTCCCTGTCAGAAAACAAACTCAATACAGATCTCTAGATGGAAAGTTCTTGACTCCAATGGTTCAAGAGACAATCAAAGAGGCCAAGGAGTTTGTTGATCAGTACAGTAATCAGCCTGGAATGTTATATGGTTTCACTCGTTGGCCATATCAGTGGATCTCTGATAATTTTCGTGGAGAGATCCAGTGGGATATCAACAAAATTCAAGTCGTAACCATTGACATTGAGACTGAATCTGAGAATGGATTTCCTCAAGTAGATCATCCCATCGAGCGTGTCAATGCAATTACACTCAAAAACCATCAGACTAAAAAGTTTGTAGTGTTTGGTTTGCATGGGTGGAATACGGATCGTGATGATATTACCTACATTCAATGCAATACTGAAGATGAGTTGCTCCAGAGGTTTCTCAGCTTTTGGAGCTCTAATTATCCAGATGTAATCACTGGTTGGAACTCTCGTTTCTTTGACATTCCATATTTGGTGAATCGTATCAAGGTAAGACTTGGCGAGGATGAGTCCAAGAAACTTTCTCCTTGGAACTCAGTCTTTGATGCTGATGTGTTTCGTATGGGTAGAAAACATACTGCATTTGATTTGGTTGGAATCAGCCAACTTGATTATCTTGAACTGTATCAAAAATACACCTACTCTGCTCAAGAGAGTTATCGGTTGGATCACATTGGGTTTGTTGAGTTGGGTAAGGCTAAGAACACAAATCCCTATGAGACATTCCGTGAGTGGTATCAGAAAGACTATCAATCTTTCATTGACTACAACATCATGGATGTGGAACTGGTCGATGCTCTTGAAGACAAGATGAAGTTAATTGATCTGCAATTGACTATGGCATATTATGCAAAATGTAATTACAATGATGTTTATTCTCAGGTCAAGATGTGGGATATCATCATCTACAATTATCTACGTGAGAAGAATATACAGGTTCCTTTTCAAGTTCGACAAGAAAAGAAGGAGGCCTTTGTTGGTGCTTATGTAAAAGATCCACAAGTTGGATTGCATGAGTGGGTGGTAAGTTTTGACTTGAACAGTCTGTATCCTCATCTGATTATGCAGTACAATATTTCACCAGAGACAATTGTAGGTATGAGTGAGACTCATCCTGGCGTTGATGGAATGCTGTACAAGGAAACTGTTACTGATCATCTTCCAGATTTGAATCAGACAATGACTCCAAATGGTGCATTGTTTACTAGAGAGAGACATGGGTTTCTCCCTGAATTGTTGTACAGTATGTACAATGAGAGATCTGCTTTCAAGAAGAAAATGTTGCAAGCCACACAACAATACGAGAATACTAAAGATCCAAAATATCAGAATCAGATTGCATCATTGCACAACAAACAGATGGCACTCAAGATTGCACTTAACTCAGCTTATGGTGCAGTTGGTAATCAGTATTTTCGATTCTATGATATTCGTATTGCAGAGGCAGTTACCTATGGCGGTCAGTTGTCGATTCGTTGGATCGAACAGGCTCTCAATCAATATTTCAATGAGATCCTAAAAACAGAGAACGAAGACTATGTGATCGCATCAGATACAGATTCAGTCTACATCACTTTTGAAAAGTTGATCAAAAAACTAAATCCCAAAGATCCAGTAAAGTTTCTGGATCAGATTTGTACTGATAAGATCGAACCTTTCATTGATGGTAAGTATGCAGAACTTGCTGAGTATGTCAATGCATACGAACAAAAGATGGTCATGGCTCGTGAGGTCATTGCTGATAAAGGTATTTGGACTGCAAAGAAAAGGTACATACTGAATGTACATAATTCAGAGGGCGTGCAGTATGCAGAACCAAAACTGAAAATGATGGGTATCGAGGCAGTCAAGTCTTCTACTCCTCAAGTTTGTCGAGACAAGATTAAAGATGCTCTCAAACTCATCATGGTAGGAGATGAGAAAGAGTTGAACGATTTCATTCAAGACTTTCGCAAGGAGTGGATGGAAATGGATGCAGCTTCGATTGCCTTTCCTAGATCATGTAATGGTATGGATAAATGGAAATGTCGTAATGCTGTTTATCGAAAAGGTACACCAATGCACGTTAAGGGTGCATTGATTTATAATCATCAACTCAAAGTCAATAAGTTATCGTCAAAGTATCCCAAGATTATGGATGGGGAAAAGATCAAGTTTGTTCACTTGAAAGATCCAAATCCTTATCAATGTAATGCTTTTACTTTTCTTACTGATTGTCCACAAGAATTGGATATCAATAAGTATATTGATTATGATAAACAATTTGAGAAGGCATACGTTGATCCTTTGAAATTTATTACTAGTGCAATTAATTGGTATATTGATGATTCTTATGGTACACAAGCAACCCTAATGGATTTTTTCTCATGAAAAAAGAATGTATGAATTGTTGGAGTCCGTATGTAGGACGAAACAAGAAATTTTGTAGTCGTAAATGTTTTAGAGTTTTTAACAATAATAAAGGAAAATAATGGATTCGCCAGAAGTAACAAATCATAGAAAGTTTGTAGACAGTGTGACCAGTGAGGCCACAAAAGATTGTGATACGTTCATCGAAAGGTTAGATGAATTACAAGATAATCCAAAGTGGGGTGAGCCGCAAAGGTTGCTCACAGGTGCAATTGGTATTTGTTCAGAGGGTGGAGAACTTTTGGACATTGTGAAGAAACTTTTGTTTCAAGGTAAACAGCCAACTGCTGAGTTGAGAGTAAAACTCAAAGGTGAGTTGGGTGATGTGATGTGGTATGCTCAACAAGTTATGATTTCGATGGGATGGACATTGGAAGAAGTGCTTGCAGAGAATACCAGAAAATTATCTGGTAGGTATCCAGATGGTTTCGATGTTGATAAATCTGAAAATCGTGAGGGTGAATGAATCTAAGTCAATTTATAAAAGAGTCTGGAAATGAATATGCTTCCATTGTGGATGATGGGGTGGCAGCTGGTGATGTCAATGATTATATTGATACTGGCAGTTTTTTGTTTAATGCTTTACTTTCTGGTTCTATTCATGGAGGATTACCTTCTAACAAAATCACAGCACTTGCAGGAGAGTCGGCAACTGGTAAAACCTACTTTGCCCTTGGTATGGTCAAGAACTTTCTGGACTCTAATCCTGACAGCGGTGTTCTGTATTTTGAGTCTGAGTCCGCTATACCTAAAGAGCTTATTGTCGCTCGTGGGATTGACCCAAAACGAATGGTCATTCTCCCTGTAGTAACTATACAGGAATTTCGTACTCAGGCAATCAAGATTCTAGATGCATATCTGGAAGAGAACGAAAAGAAACCTATGATGTTCGTTTTGGATTCTCTGGGTAATCTGTCAACTACCAAAGAACTGACAGATACAGCTGCAGGATCAGACACAAAAGACATGACTAGATCCCAGATCATCAAGGCTGCATTTCGTGTCCTGACTCTCAAGTTAGGTCGTGCAAATGTTCCTTTGATTGTTACCAATCATACTTATGATGTGATTGGTGCATATATGCCCACGAAAGAAATGGGTGGTGGTTCTGGATTAAAATATGCAGCCAGTTCAATCATCTATTTGTCCAAGAAGAAGGACAAGGATGGCACAGAAGTTGTTGGTAATATCATTCACTGCAAAAACCAAAAATCCAGATTGACCATTGAGAATAAGATGGTCGATGTGAGATTGGGGTATCAGAGTGGGATTGATAGATACTATGGCCTCTTAGAGTTTGGAGAGAAACATGGTGTGTTCAAACGTGCTGGAAATAGATATGACATGAATGGTACTCAGTTGTATGGTAAATCAATTTATGCAGATCCAGAAAAATACTTCACAGAAGATGTGATGAATCAACTGGAAGAAGCAGCTTCAAAGGAGTTTATGTATGGAGAAGTGGATTCGGAAATACCCGAAGATATTCAGTGAGGATGAGTGTGCTGGGTTGATTGAGTACTTTGAAGAAGCAAAGGCTCATCATGAACAAACTAAAACAGTAGGTCATCGTGATTTCACAGAATTGAATCTGATGGATCACTCAGGGAAAAGTGACATGAACCTAGAGATTTATAATAGGTTTACTAGTATCTCAGATAGATATAAGATAGACACAAGGTTACATCCCAAACAATGGCCTGACAAATATGCATGGGAAGCAATAAGAATAAAGAAATATGAGAGAAATAGTGGTGTTTTTTTGGATCATGTTGACGTTGGCGATTATGAGTCTGCACGGCGTTTTCTGGTATTCTTTGTCTACCTTAATGATGTCGCTCTAGGTGGAGAAACAGAATTTGTCGATTTAGACTTGAAAGTGACTCCTAAGTGTGGTACAGTATTAGTGTTTCCTGCTACATGGGAATATGTTCACAGGGGCAATGTTCCAGTGGATGAGGACAAATATATTTTAGGAGGCTATTTGCATTATGTATAAAAAAGGATATACACCAAGAGATATAGATCACCCAGACTATTTTGGTGACTTTAGTTGGGCTAAAGTTATTGGATTAGGTTGTGTGTTTCTAGTTTTAATGTTTATTATGGGGGTATTATTTTGAGTGAAGAATATCAAGATATAGAAACTGTAAAATATTCGTTTGTAGTACGTGAAAATGATGAAACTGAATTTACCGCTATTCGTATTGATGAGGGTAAATTCAAAGGAGTTATCTATGGCTACAATGAGGTTGGAGTAGGTGAGGAAACAGATGAAGGTGGTTTGAATTTACATTTTACGATAATTCCTTGTAAAAGT
>VMHT01014897.1_pt1 | contig 11306 bp, 6 predicted proteins | sample 4693611 | NCBI WGS metagenome assembly VMHT01 (sample SAMN12280063, study PRJNA550983) | marine metagenome | isolation source: seawater sampled from same location over 5 years 0.02-0.2 micron viral filtrate | place: USA: collected off the coast of southern California halfway between the port... ... | reverse complement strand
TGGTCTAGATTGAAGGTGGTTAGTGTACCATCACCTGTCAATACCTGTCTGTCGAATACACCGTAACTTGGTGCTGCTCCTATATATGCCATTTAGTTTCTACCTTTATTTTTCATACTCTTATTTATTATGCCTCATAATATGTTCTAAGCAATGTTATTTCAAAATATACATTGGCATTCTGACCACCATAACATACAAGACCAAGATACCAATCACCTCTTGCAATTGTTGGCAAGGTAAGTACCGTGTCAGAACCAGAGAAACCAACAGCGCCAGTCCATCCAGTGCCAGGATATGTTGCGCCAGAGGCATAAGCATAACTTCCAGCACTGAAAGTAGTGGATGATAAAATTAAGTATCCTGTACCAGTCATACTAGGGGTTTTAATCTGCATTTTATTGTGTGTCGATGGAATGGTAACTTTAGGGGTAGTTCTAATCGCTTGTGTAATACCGTAACCTGTTCCTGCTGAACCATTCAAGTCTGACATAATTCTTGTTGTGTTTGCATTAGATGAACCATTTGAGTTATGATGCCAACCATACGATGTCCATTGTTGATTCCATACTGTGGTATCTGATGTACCACTTCCACCTTCTCCAGAACCTCTGAATATATAATTAACTGGATGGGCGGACATTCCAGCAATATTAAAATTTCTTGTTGTTAAGTTTGTTCCATCTGATGCACCAAGTGTAAAATTAAATGTTGTATCACTTGATAGTGCAGGCATTGTACCAGCAATTGCACCTGTGCCAGAGTTAAGTGTAAATCCAAGTTTACCAGAACCACTTCCAGTTAGAACATCTGTTCCACTTTCCGAATAAACAATAGTAGTACCATCTGGGTCAGACGCAGCAACTGAGGAAGAGAAAGATTGATTTTGTATAGTAGTAGCACCAACCTGACCAGCAGCAGTACTCCATGTTGGAGTTCCACCAGCGTCTAGAATAGATTCCATAGCAGCAATTGTGCCATCTGGATTTGTTACCTTGATTGACCAAGGTTCTCCATCAACTGCGAGTGTTGGTGTGGTTACAGTCAATTTAACTGAACTTACAAAAGATACACTGGCAGCAACTGTTGAAGCACCAGTTGCGGCAGATACAAAATGAACAGTTGCACCACTAACAAATCCCTCACCAACAATAGTCAAGGTAGTTCCTGCTACAGCAGCAGTTTGTGGAGTTACAGCATATACTCTCAATTCAGAACCACCTACACCTACCCATGCAGAACCATTATACATCTCCATTTTGCTGAGAGTAGTATTCATTCTGATATATCCAGCAGAAGGACTTGATGGTCTTTGTGCAGTTGTTCCAGCAGGAATATCCAATGCACCAGTTTGATCTGAGTGTCCACCCAATTGGGTTTCAGCGATTAATTTTGAATTACTTGACATTAGAGTTGATACCTCACCATAATTTCTGAACCATTAACTGGTGCAAAAGTTGTTGTTAAAACAGAACCACTTATAGCATAGTCTGTTGAAGGTTTAAGTGCTATACCATTGTAAAATACAAAAGCACTATTTGTTGGAACACCACCATTACTTAGAGTAAATGTAGTGTCTGAACCATCACCAGTAAATGAGTCGTAAACGTAATCTGGGCCTCTACGGATAACTCCACGAATGCCCATGTGTTTTGCTTCTATCTCTGCACTAGCGTCTGGTGCAGAAGTGAATGTTAGAGTCGCACCTGAGATGGCATAGTTAGTTGTTGCCTTCTGTAAAATACCGTCCACGAAAACCAAAACTGAGTTTGCATTTGGTGGTGTCTCTGTCAAAGTGAATGCTGTTGCTGAACCGTTACCAGCAAATACGTCTGTAGTGAATGACTTTAGATTCGATGCAAGTTCATCTGCACCAACTGAACCTGTAGGCGGTTTCATTGATGTTGAACCAATACCTCTATGTATTACATAGATAGATGCTGATGAAGCAACCGCACTTGTGAACTGAAGAATTCTTGGTTGGGAAGATGCGTTCTCGTGAATTAAATAAGCAACGTCTGGTTCTTGAACCACGTTATCCAGAACCACATGAAGGTTTTCGGTATTTGAACCATCAACATCTGTATCCAACGCATATGCGTTTGTGTATGCAGTACCACTAATAGTAATAGTGCTTAAATCAGAACCAAGAAAATCTTCTTTCTGAAATGCAGCAGATATTCTATTTGGTGCATTGATACCAATATATGAATCAGTCATTACCTACCCCTTATGTTACATCTTGTAGAATTGATGCAACCACATCCACAGTTGCCGCAGATGCGTACACTTGAACTTTGTCATTACCATTTAACACAATCTTCTGTCCTGATACCACTTTAAGTGCTGAACCAACAGGGATAGGTGCATTTTTAATAATATGAAATGTTGCACTGGCACTACTGTCTCTTACAAGAACTGTTACTTGAACAGCAGAAGTTCCTGTGTTTGCAATATCAAGTTCGATAAGAATTGAATTAACGGCAGATGAACCATCATTAGCAGTATATACATCTGTAGGAGAACCACTGTTTGTGGATATACTCGTTGCAAATGCATTCTTAAAATTGTTTGCCATTCTTTTATCTTCCTTTGTTTAATCTATTTATAATGATTACCCTAATGCAACAGCAAGAGCAATACCAAAACCTTCAGTGGCTATTCTACCACCAATTGTAGGAAATGTCAATGTGCCAGTCATTGCTCCACTTCCACTTGAATCTGAAAGCGCACCATTAATACCTACACCAGTATTTAATGATGTAAGTTTTGTTGCTCCATTAAACTGAATATCAACACCTGATGTTGCATCAACCTCAGTTCTATTATTACTATCAACCTTTAGATTACCAGTTCCATTATGAATAACCTGTGAGTTATTACTATCATGGTAGATTTGCAAATCGTCATGGAGTCCAAATTTGATTCTTTCACTGGCCGCACCTGTAGAATCATCAAAGTCAATTACCGTAGGAAAGAGAACAGAACTGAGTCCTGATTCCAATTCTTTAATTGCTTCAATAACATCTGTTACTGCTTGTCCATTAATAGAAGTAGGTAGATTGCTGATGTCACCGACATCAACTGCGAGTTCATTAAATTCTACTCTCCACTCTTCAAATGTAAAGGTAGCTGGTGCGTTACGGTCTGCCATTATTTCCTATCCATTAGTTGCATCAATAGAGATTTGATTTCGTGCATTTCACACTTTAAAGTATTTATCTCTCTAACTGCATCTCTCAATTGATCCTTTTGTTTCTTTTTATTTTCCATCATCTTCATATAACTAGTATAATTTGACGTATCAGTATTAATTATTGCATGAGATTTTTCTTCTCTTGCATATTCACTGTGTCCTTCTACTTTAATATGCGTCATAGTGCAAGTGCCAATACTCTAAGGTTTTTAATCTTTGGAACTTCTACAGTCGAAGTAGATTTAAACTCAAACTTTACGGCCGCAGTAGAAAATGCATTTAATCCAGAAATGGTATGTTCTCTTTCTCTAAACAACTCTCTATTTTCATCTGGATTATCAGTTACGTCAGTATTAGATAATACATATGGAATATCGTCAAAGTTTCTAGGATCACCCTCTTCAGCAATCTTATAATATATTTGCAAGATTGATGGTTCTGGACGATTGGCTTCATATAAAACCTTCAGTGCAGTCGCTGGGTTTGCAAGAGTAAACCTCTTTGTAAGATAGTTTGCTTCGTTTGAAGTTCCCTCTGGAGCGATACCATCAAGATAGTTTTCATGTTGAGTGATTATAACAGACTGGCCTGCACTTTCCGAAGTAGTTGAAGGTGATACAGTAAAACTAGCACCATCAGTTGCAACACTAGTAATAGTAAATGTTCTATTGTTATTACTACTTCCAGATATAGTTATTTCTTTACCAATATCTAAAGTTTGAATATCGGCTCTAATCGTTCCACTTGCTGTTGCAGATATTGTACTGCCAGAAAATGAAACACCTGTGGATACCGGCAGAGCTCTATCGTCAATCTCTGTTACGTTCTTTGTCGATCTTGTGTAGTTTGAAATTCTGTTAGAAGTCATACACAATGAAACTCTTTCTGTATCAATAACAGGAGAAAGATAAGAGTTCTGCGTTGTCATAATTGCTTCTAGTTTTGCAGACGTACCACTGATAATATTATTTGCTCTACCACCTGTCAATTTTACTACTGCATTTTCTTCAGATGCAATAATATTTCTTAGTGGTGGATAATAGTTATCATTTTCTTGAACAGTTCTAACTGACTGTTTAGAGTAACCACTAGACATTCCAGTGTAACGATATACGAGAGATGTATCAGGGAAACTCAATTGTGAAATTGAAGGTTGAATAATATCACCAGCCAAATTCATAGTTGCCTTAACACCACTTCCACCGAAGAAGTCATTACCAAGAACTGAATTGCTTCCTGTAATATCAGCATTGTCAAGAGTGATTACATAACTATCAATTGTAACTTCAGAAACACTGTGTTGTTTATTCAGTGCATCAGAATCTATACCTTGAGTTGTTGAGTTTGCTCCATAGAAACCATCTTCAACACCACTAAAGGTAACTTTATCTGCGTCTGTAAATCCATGATTCATGTGATGTACACGAACTTTATTTGTTCCAGTTGCACACTGGAATGGGTTTGCTTTCAGTTCTCTCTTTGGAAGAGCAGTGTTTACAAACACTGGATTTCCAGTTGCAGTAGTTTGGAAATCTGCACGATTAAGATTAAACTTAACATCTCTATATTGGTGTGGAGTCCATGCCTGTCCATTCTGTGACAAGAATAATGTTCCTGCCAATGGGTTAGAGGATACAATACGATTATCAGTTAAGTTGGTTTGTCCTACTTCTGAGAAGAATACTCTACATCCTGGCTCGTCAACTTTAATAACAAATGCATATTCAACATCATCAGTTAGATAAACAGGAGAAGGGAATGTAAATCTAGTTGGAACAGATGCATCATCTGATACATTCACATCCTTTGCGTCTATAATTCTTTGTGCAATAATTTTAAGTGATGGGTGTCCATCAACTGCGTTTACAAGTTGTACATACACTGGGCGTGTACCACGAGATGAGAAGAACAAGTCAATAGAAGTTACAAATGCACCATTAATACCTTCTGAAATAAATGTCTGTCCTAGTGGGTCATGTGCGCTGCTACCGCCATTGCCTCCATCACCACCATCGCCACCATCACCCTGTGACAATTGTTGGAATCCAATTTGTTGTGATCTTGTAGACGCCGCACCACGAACATCACGAGAGATAACACGACTATCCTGTACTCTATCACGAACAAACTCTGCTCTTCTTACGTTAAGAATAGTCTGTTCTCTTTCTTCTGCAATACCTGTTGCAGAATAAATCTTTTCAGCCTTTGATGAGTGTAGCCCAATCTCTGGATTATTATTGATATTATCAATAAGTCTTAAAACTCTTTCACCAGTTCTAAATCTTAAAGAATCGCTGTTAGGAATTGTAAACACACCAGTAATTTTGCCACTACCATCTGTGACAATATCGCTAGTATTTACCTTCATAGAGGGAACGGTTGTAGTTGAAGTTGAACCGTTAATAGTTGTAATTTGACAAAGGTTCGTACCGCCATCAGTTGTTCTTGGAACAGAACCAGAAAGGTTATCGCTTATTGCAAATCCATTTTGTACATTACTTACTCTAATATCTACAGGAAGTTCTGTTGCAGTTGCAGTTGCATTCTGTCCAGTAACATGGGCAGAGGCTTGAAGTCTCTGACAAGAACCACCAGATGAATATGAACCAATAGTACCTAATGCACTACCATCAAGTTCTTGAATAGTTATTGTGCTTCCACTTACACCAGTTACAATATAGTTATTGTTTCTAGATGTTCTAAAGTTTAATCTTGTTGAACCACCAATACTACTAAACTGTACATGATGTCCAACTGCAATACCAGAAACACTTGCAAGAGTAATTGTTGCAGTAGTATCATTGTTCTTTACAACACCTGATACAGCAGTTGCAGTATGTGTTTGGTTTTTAATGATATCACCAAATCCAAATGCCTGTACTGCCTCACCGTTAAATTGTCTTGCGGCATCAGTAGAAGTTTCTGGGCCAGGGAGTTCTGTATTATTAAAATCAAAGTTTGCTCTTGAACCAGAAGTAACTGTGAATACATCGTCTGGACGGAAGAAGTCTGTTACATTTTCATTATCAAAGTATGCAAACATTTTTGTATTAGGACGCATATTTGCAACTACAACACTAACAGGTCTTGAACGCATGAATGGTATCATGTTGATACCAACAATTCTATCACCCATGTTATGTGAATCAACTGAAGATTGAATAGAGGTTTCAATACCAGAACGAGTTTGTCCTACTTGTTGTGTACCTGTTCTTCTTGTTGTCGTTGTTCTTATGGTTGCAATACCATCACCTTGTAATATACTTTGAGTACTGGATGAACTTTGTGTTCCTGTCCATTGTCTTTCACCAAACCAAGAGTTCTGCCATGAGTTCCAAACTGTACCAGTTACACCCATCTCTTCTGCAAGACGATTGATAACATCAAAGTTATTGTCATCATCTACAACAACATCAGGCCTACGAGTTACATCTTGCCAATCATCTGAATATGGAACAAGTATCATCTCACCAGTAAATGGTGCAACCTTATATGGGTTTACATCAAAACTATCTGTTGCATATGGGTTTTGAATATATGTAACTTCTGAATATGGAAGAGTTATGATACCATCTTCATGTTTTCTATAACCAGAAGAAGCTCTTGCAGATGCAGTGGAGAGAGTTTCAATCATAGTGGCGTTATCAGAGAATGCCATTGGACGAGCAAGACGTTTTTGGAAATCGACAGCGACTTTATAATCTGGACTTTCGTAATCACCGATTGCGTGTCCTGTAAAGTTATCTACTATGAAACCATTTTTAAGTCTATCATTTCCATCACTATCTTTTAATACAAGTGATGCGGCTTCTTTCTCTAGAAGATTGAGTGAAGTATAATATTCTAGGTTGGTAATTCTTTTGTCAAGTTTACCAATGTCTCTCATCGTATACCTACGATTATCGAGTTTTCTAATATTGATTTCATCTAGTCCAATAACGTATGGAGACATGGTTGTTTCAAAAAGAACCATGCCAGTCTCAGGAGCCTGTGGAGTTGTAGGATTAAGTGAAGGAACACCTGTTATTGCATTAAACTTTCCAAGTCTATCCATGAATACTAAATCTTTTCTTCCTAAGAAGAATGAGAAGTCAGCAGAAACATTTGTACCAACAAATGGAAGTTCTGTTATAGATGCAGTTGCACCAGAGAATGTTCCACTGTCATCTACACGAGGTCTGAAGTCAAAACAATCTCGTAGTTCTAGTGATGAACCATTATCCTTTGAAATGTATGTTGGAATTTCTTCATAAGTAACTTGTCCAGTATATGAATCTACTGAGAAGTAGTCACCGGCACCATGTGTGAAGAAATCAAATGCCACACGAATAGAACCTGTAGGAACAGGTTGGCCTGGCTTAAGTCTAATTGATGCAAGTCCATAAAATGCATCTCTCATACCAGTATCAAATGTGTATCTGTTTGTAATATCAACTTGATTTGTTGTACTATATGTACCAAACGCTGTTGCCATTTTTACAGAACGAAGTTTAAGTCCATCAGCCTTACCCAACGTAACATTTGTTAATGCCGCGGCGGCCTGAGTTGTAATTTCTACGGTTTGATTTTCAAGAAGAGTTTTAGTTTTTTCAGTTGCCGCAGTTGAACTTACATCAACAGATGCTATCAGAGCAACAGAGTCGCCAGATGCAGCCGCAGCCGAAAGACTAGTAAGGTTTGCAAAACTAACAGTTAGTCCACCACCTGAGACAGTAATATCGCTTGTCCTAATTGGAAGAACTCTACCTACAGTAGATGCGTTAGAACTTGCAGTAATAACAAGAGTATAGTTTTGTAAGTTTGAACCAGATGCAAAAGATTCATTATCTGTCACACTGAACTGAGCAACACCGGCACCAGAAACTTGCACTGGCGTGAACTGCCTTCTTAAAGTATATGATGTAGATTGTTCGTTATCTGGATTTGAAGTAGAGTCACCTCTAACTTTTCTAAGTCTGAAAAAGTTTGAGTCAAAGACAAGAGACTTATTATCTGCTTCTTCAATCTTTGCATTAAATCTTTTGATTTGTCCACCAGCGATTGCGGCACCAGTATATGTAACACTTGCCGTCAAATTGTTTGTGACAGTAATCGGCCCAAGTCTTGTTCCATTTAGGAAAATGTAATCACCAGTTTTTAATTCAGTATTAAATAAAGTTCCTACACCAGTAATCGCTTGTGTTCCAGAACCAGAACCAGCAACTGAGGCTGTACCAAAGAGTGATGATTGTGTAGGACTTACATCTGCAAGAAAGTTTGCACCATCAAAAGACTTTACATCCCTATCATAATCTTTACCTGTATTCATATTAATATCGAAGAGGCCAAGTTTAAATTTGACAGTTGCCGCAGTCGAAGTGTAATCACCATCGTGCAAAGAGAACGCACGAACTCTGGCAGTACCTACTTGAGTACCACCGCCGGGCTGTCCACCTAAGTCATCATACAATGCAACTTCTTCAAATGCATTGATATTCGGAATATTCTTTACATTTTCTACAAGTTGAAAATTTCCAACAGGTGTTTGAACTGGTCTATCAACTTCTCTATCGAAAGTTCTTGGTTTATCTACAGGAACAATCTGTGAACCCATTGTCTCTAATTCATAACCTTCAACATATGCCTTGCCGGGCTCAATTGAATATGCAACTTTAGATTCTAAACCACCACCAGTAGAAAGGAACACACCTCTGTTTGTTCCATCATTAAGGTGTTCTCTCTTTTCAAGTTTAAAAGGACGCACTTCATAGTTACCACTTTCATCAAATGTTCTACGAGCAAGTGTGTGTTCTAGTTGTGAGTAATCAGCATACTTAACAAACTTTTGAATATTACCTCTGTCAATTCGAGCGAGTTCGATGAAGTCTGTATCGTCAGTTGCATCTAAAGCTTTCTTAACAAGAGTAAGAGTCATCTTAAATCTGTGAGCGCCAGGAGCATTAACATTTGATGAACCTTGTGCATTGTCAAGAAGAGAAGAATCATCTTCTGGTGTTATGAAACTTTCTCCAATTTGCCATCCAATACGAAATGACGGACGGTTTGAATATTTCTCAAGTATAATAATTTGTTCTGTATTTTCTACAAAGAAACCGTTTACGAAGTAAACGCCTGCATGAACCAGAACAGCCGAACCTATTCCAATAGATGTGGAAGAAGAACCAATTTGTGCAGAACGCTCTGTAGTTTGATTTGTTGTAAGTTTGAAGTTTGTAGTTGTAGTATTATTTGCATTGGTAGATATGATTGTTTCACCAACACCGAATGTCTTAGTAACACCATCACTACCAGTGTTCTCGTACTTAATATAAAGAGTAAGAGGGTCAGTATCAGTCGCTGCAATTGTTGTAATAACTCTTGCCTTCAATCCTGTTGTTGTGGATTCAATTATCTTATCTTGAAATTCAGTTCTGTATGTTTCTACTGTCGCCGCATTAAATGTTGACTCTAATTGAATATAGTCATAGAACATATCAACATTGATATCGCCAGGGATTACCATAGAACCCTGTTCAAAAATATGTGAACCTATTTTATTAATCTGCTCCTGTAGAATAGTTTGCAACTGTGTAAGCTCTCTTGCTTGCACAGCGAAACTTGGACGAAACATAACACGATGAAAATTTTTCGTAGTTGCGTAATCGTCATTATATGGAGTGACGTTGAAGTTTGTTAGCGTTTCAGCCATTTATATACACCTTATCTCAAATTAGAATTCTACGACAACTTTAATATCTTCTGTTTGGTCAGACGCACGAGAAATCGGCCGTCTGTTTTCCACATAGATAATATTTCCACTGTCTGGTTGTAATTCTGGATTTGCATATCCACCATTAAATGTTATTGAATTACCGCCGGCGAGAGTTATACTTCCACCACTTGGTTGGGCTGGAACACCAGTAGAACTAGATGTCGCACCAACGATATCACCTGTTCCAGTAAAGGCAACATAATCTCCACTTGCGTTTACACCGTATGTCTCAAATCTTTCTTGTAGATAGTAAAGTATTTTTCTTGTTGCATCATACTCAACAACTCTACCTACTGCACCAGTTGTTGATTGTGTAATTCTTTCATCAGGTTCAAATGTTGCAGATGAAGAAGAGAATGCAACGGCATATGTTTGTCTTGCAGTTGTGGCAGTAGCAGCATTTGCACTACCAAATTGGCCAGGATCAACTAACAGTCCTACTTCTCTAAAGTCATTTCCTACAGCAAAATCATCACCTTCAGCTTGTTCTAGTTTTGCATTCAACATAATGTAGTGGCCACCAAGTTCTCCAATTGGATCATGTCCGTGTCCAACTCTTGGAGAAATTATTGGGGTTATCACACCATTACTTCCTGAACCAAGTGAAGATGCATTTGATAGTGTGTTACTAGAATATGTAGTGAAGATATCATTTGTTAAATCTACTATACCGTATGTATAACTAGAACCAGCATTTTCAATCTGTGAGTTGTTGACAGTGTTTCCGAACTTTTGAATCTCTCCACCAGAAACGTGAATCTTTACGACACCACCTGTTCCATCTCCACGAATAGGAGCATAGAATGTTCCGTTAGTATATCCAGAACCACCAGTTACTTTTATTACTTTAACTGGAGCTCCATTAAATGGAGCAGTATCACCAGAGTTTGTTTGAACATCACCTACAACAGTTGAGTTCGCAACTACTGGAACAAAGTCTGTTGTTACAAACTTTTGAATCTGTGATGTGGATAGTGTGTACATATACTGAAGATAATAGTTACCAGAGAAGAAGGGATCTGAGGCAGTTGACGTTGGCCCACTTGCACCAGCAGTAATTGCTTGTCCAGCATTATTGTCTAGAACTTTATAAACTTTAAACTCATCAGTAACGAAGTAGTGTGTTGAGTCAAAAAGATTTGTTGCACCAGAGGTAGTAGCATTAGAAGAACTAATGTTATGTTCATACATATCATAGGTTGCACCTTCTACATAATTTCTTCTTGGTATTACATAAGTAACATCAGTAGTTCCAATTCTTTTGGCAGCAATCATTGAATCCCACTTATAGTTATCAAGTGTAATTGTATCTACAGGTGTTGGGGGAGTCGTATCCGAACCACCAGTTGTTCCAGAGGT
>VMHT01055108.1_pt1 | contig 11307 bp, 9 predicted proteins | sample 4693611 | NCBI WGS metagenome assembly VMHT01 (sample SAMN12280063, study PRJNA550983) | marine metagenome | isolation source: seawater sampled from same location over 5 years 0.02-0.2 micron viral filtrate | place: USA: collected off the coast of southern California halfway between the port... ... | reverse complement strand
CGCCTTCAATTGCGCAAGTGGAAATCAAGTCCATGTGTACGAGAGTGGTGATGACTTCTGGTCCGGCTACCTTGGCCCACAGTCGTCCATGATGCAGTTGCTCTACGACAATGGAGTCATCAAATACACGGTTGGTGTGACTCTATCGGGCGGCACGGCGTCGGGTGGATCTACCTATCGTTCGACTACAATCAGTGATGCCGGGAGCACATTTCACGTAGGATACGCCAGCTTTCACGCGATTGACTCCGGTGTACCACCGGTGAAGTTTGTCAACGTGCAATATACGAACATTGTAGGCGGACCAGCACCCTCTCCGTCGCCGTCACCACCCCCTGTGGCCAGTGGAAAACAGGATCCTCACCTGACGGGAGCACATGGCGACAAGATGGATATCCGAGGGCGCCACGGTGCACTGTACGTCATTCTTAGTGTTCCGAGGCTCACATTCTCCTTTCGTACTGAAAACGCGACCTTCATCAAACCAGGATACATGCCCAGGCTGGTGCACGGTTCCTTCTTCACCGACGCGTTTTGGAAGGTGCAGACGCGAACTGGTGACGAGTTCGTCGTAAACACGTCCGCCTCCAACATTGGGTTTGATGTCGTGGATCCAACGGGAATGCCCGTCGCGTCCAAACACTGCGTGTGGACGGAGGTGAACCGTGACGACATGCGCGTTCTCTACAAACAGGCGACGCTCGTCATGCGCGTCGCGGGGTGGGAAACGAATGTGACGCGCAAACCCGTCTACAATCGTCTGTCGGGACCCCAATGGCGATTCGACCTTTCCATTCGTCCCTTGAACTCGACGGGATTCGAGTCACGACACGGCAACGCGTCGGGAATTGTGTCACCGCATGGGATCCTAGGGCAGACATGGGATGGCGACGGTATCGCAGTCGACGGTGCACAGGACGACTACGAACATTCGGGAGTGGAGATGTGGACGACGAGTATGGCAGAGGGTGGCATTGAGGGAGAGGCGGGCGAGTATGAGATCAAGGATAAGTTCAGTCATGAGTTTCGGTACACACGATATGACACGTCTGCGTTCACGCCACCTCGTGACGTCTCGCACATCTCGGGTGTCCGGCGCAAGGGCGACGTAAAGCTGTCTGCGTCCGCTGTGGATCAAATGGGTATCGGATACCGATAAAAACACGGCGGGTAAATTTCTGGATCTCGTCATTTCCACTTCTCATGGAAATGGAAATGACGAGAATCGAATTGTGCGTCCTTTTTTTGCCTCGTCACGCCATCGTCGATCAGTGTGTTGTGTATGAACACACCAAACAACAACGATGTCGCAGCATTGGGTCGCTGTGTCGCGTTTCGGGAATGGAGAGGAGATGCACATTCCGGGAGTGCGTCAGACTGTGGGGACACGTACACACCGCAAATTCGTGTTGCGTGAATTCAAATCCGCCGGCATGTCGGATGATTTCTATAAGTTGGCGTTTTCGTCAAACCCCGTACACATCCCATTTGAGCGGTGTCAAGACACCGATCTTCAATTGGGAATGAAGCTGTTCGAAGAGCATCCGAAGTTCCTCTCGTGGCACATGCTCATGACGAGCGGCAAATTCGTCTGGAACATCGTTGAGTACCAACCGTTTGCGCAACGCTACCCGGAGATTGTGGCAAATGTGAAGAGTCGCCCGGCATGAGTCTGCGAATGTCAGTATGACTCATCGGGAACCCAGTAAAAAAAGGGGGGGAGACTGATGCACACACGGTGGGTGTACGGAGAACATGGCGAGCTCGTGAAGGTGGTGACGACGCACCCCAATGGTGCAGTTCACACACGATGGGTGGATCGTGACAGTCGGGTACGTTTCTAAGACGAGGATCCGACGCATCGGCTGCTGCGTGTCCGGGATGCGGTCCACCACGGTTTCGATGTCGTCGTTGAGCACGGAAATCAACTCAATCACGGCGTCAGCGTCGACCACGGAAAAGGGAGGGGTGTGGAAGACTGCCTGCAGCATGTCCTTCATCAACGATACAATGTATTTTGCCCGCACGGGGTCGGAGTTCGTGTGGTCGTACGACATTTTCGTCGCAGGGTCGTGCAGGCTGACGCACGTGAACCCGTTCCTGTGCGCCGTCCACGTGACGTCGACGGTGCGTTTTGCGGCGGACGTTTCGACCGCCTGCACGGCAAGGACGAACTTGTCACGGAACATGCACCGCCACCTCGTCTGGGCGTGCAGGCTTCGTAGTGTGCGTCTCCTCGCGTCCGTGAAGTTGACGAGCGTTTCCAGAGTTTGCTTCAGAAGGGGAGCAAAGGTCTCAGGCACCTCCACGTCGGAGGCGAGGTCCGTAAACGTTTCTTCCATCTCTTACGATGGTTGCGGCGAAAAAATGGTACGGACGCTTCGGAGGTAACCAACCAACGACCGCGACACGGTACGGCCAGTCGCGAATGCCACCCGTGAACAGGGACCGCGGCGCCATCCTCGTGGTTGGTACCGTACGTGAGGTCGTCATTGACGAAAAGGGTTGCCGCTCTGCATGGCGTGTTTCTGTTCCTCGATCGTTGGCTGAGCGACTCTACGTGCTTCGCGATCTGGGGACGGTGAGCCAAGTTCGAGACGATATGCCACATCGCGCTCGTAATGCTCTTGCTTGATGGCGAGAATTAGTTTCTCTAGCTTTGGAATGACATGATGAATGCAATTTCGCATGTCAGAGGACGTACTTTTGTTCAGGTTGAGGCCTCCGTCCTCAAATACGATCCTATCATAAAGGTACCGTACGTAACGCAGGCTTGCGTGTGGTTTTAGAGTTTCAAACTGTTTTGTCATTTCGTCCACACATTTCTCGATGTTGGTGTGAGACGTTTCCATACTATATTTCTTTTGTTTTGCAGAGTTTATTCGTTCGCCTATCGTTTTCCCCGCCACAGCTGTTTGGAACTGCTGTAGGCACGTGGTCATCCTCGCCAGGAAAGTCTTGATCTCATTGTTCAACTCCAATTCCTTTCCAGCCAACCCCTCCTGGATGTGCTTGTCTTCGTGTTCCAAAATGTATTGGATGTAGTTGCGTGCAATGTCGGATTCCGTTTGAAACTTAAAGTTCCTCGGAGGGGGTAGTTCGTTGGTGTACACGACATCCCTCAGGGAGTCGTCCGTCAGGCCTGCTTCAATCGTGAAGAACTGTGCAGCCCTACTCTGCATCAGTTCGACATCGAGGAATTTGTCCACCTCTGCATCATCAAGTTCCTCTCGACTCTCTATTTTCGTAACGTTTTTGGGCGTGAATGTACACTCTGTTGCATTCGCATTGATTTTCATTTCTGTTTGTAGCAACCATGTGGAGGGGAGTTGTGTAGGCCGCGGCGTCGACGGCGTCGTCGCACGGTAGGTGCGACGGGTCGGAGAGCGCCGACTCGTGCGTGCCCTTCCCGAAGATGGGCGTGCACGGCGCGAACTCCTGGATCGACTCCGACGCGGGGACGTGCGTCGAGCAGGCATGCTGTGTTGTTTGTTAGGAGTCGAATATAAAATGTCCGCGACGGGTCCACGACGCGGGTAATGGTACCTGCTGGTACCTTCACCCTAACCACACCAGGCGCTGGGTGTTCTCCAAATCACACACTTCCCGGTTCGATGTCGTTACTGCATCCTTCTCGTCCCTCACATACTGTGGCATTTGGGAAGGATGTGCATTGCGACTACTTCATCCGGAAGGTCGAATGGAAATGGCATGTGCTTGAACAGAAGGCGCGTCTGTACGGGACCTGCTCTCGTGTACTGTGCACGATGTTCATGTGGAACATGAATCAGAGCCATACGATCCTCATTCACCGCGGTGGAAACGACCTGGTGATCGATGCGGAGTCGTTCCGGTGCAGCCATTAGTGTATGGCCGTGACATGCAACGGCCGCAAGGACAATTTCACGATCATTGCGAAGCGTTGTGGGTACACTGTATAGTGCATAGCCGTGACGTGCAACTGCCGCGAGGACAAACATGCGGTCGTTGCGAAGCGTCTCGGACGCATACTGGAGTGCATATCCCATCTGTGCCACTGCCACGAGAACAATCTCCCGATCGTTGCGAAGTGTCTCAGATGCATGCTGCAGTGCATATCCGTTCTGTGCCACTGCCGCGAGAACAATATCACGATCGTTGCGACGCGTCTCGGATGCATACTCCAGTGCACATCCTTCTTCTGTGACTACAGTAAGAACGATATCACGATCGTTGCGGAGCGTATCGGATGCATACTTGAGTGGATTCCACCCATCCGTTAGATGTGCAATCGCAGTGAGGAAGATTTCACGATCGTTGCGAAGCATCATGGATGCATACTCCAGTGTAGATCCATCCTCTGTGACTGCAGCAAGAACAATCTCCCGATTGTTGCGAAGCGTATAGGATGCATACTTCAGTGCACATCCGTTCTCTGTGACTGCAGCTAGAACAATATCACGACCGTTGCGGAGCGTCTCAGATGCAAACTCCAGTGCATTTCCATCGTTTAAGACTGCAGCAAGAACAATTTCACGATCGTTGCGAAGCCCATAAAATGCAAACTCCAGTGCACATCCGTCCTTTGCAACCAGGGCAAGGACGGTCTCACGTTCAAGGCATCGAAACCACTGTGCGCATCTCCCGGCGGACATGGGAATTCGTCGAGTGTGTGTGTGTCCTTGTGTTTGGTACGGACGTATCGGATGTAAACGTAACTGCAAAAAGAAGTGGTACCAAACTAAAGAAATCACATTATCGAATGCGACCGTGCTCCCAAAAGGTTGGTAACGTAGACGTCCACCTCAACGGTCTTGATCTGCTCGTGATTCTCGGCGAGTTACAACGTCATACCGGCTTTACTATTACGATGTCCTCGGCCTGTGAAGGAGGGTTGTTCTTCATGGCTCGACCGGTTCCGTGGAGTGGTTTCTATTTCGAACTGCGGGTTCACAATAAGCTAAGCATCCAACCCGTCTTGGATATGCTCCGCACACTCAATTTGCATCACCGCATGGGAGTTGCGAAGAGCCAACGCGGGATGTGGTTCCCGGATAACATTCACACACACTCTCTGGCGTATGTAAAGTGGGATGACCTAACTCGGTGCAAGTGGGAGACCTTCGCGTCGAGCATGCACAACATGATTCACCTCAAGTTACATCGAGGCGGTCATTACGCGTGGGACACCGATACATGGGAGCACTACCTCGACGTAGCGCGAGGTCGCAAGAAGTCGGTATGGGCAGAGGCGCACGTATGGTCGGATGCACTTGCCTACTACCATCTACTCACATCCAAGGGGGTCGACATCGAGTGTGCGCGTGCGTACATGATGAAGTACATTGTTGCACCGCGCATGCGCGAGTATGTGCCGCGAAAGGAGAAGAAGAAGACGACCATCACCGTCCGTTGAATGACGAGAGACAATTGCTCGCATACGGTCAGGACGAACGTCTCGAGCGGCGCGTCTTTCCTCCGCGAGACATCTGTGTGAGAATGCTCGACACGAGCGCGGAGGGAATGCGTCCAAGAAGCACCGCCTGCGACTCCCCGTGCGCCCCGAGCGCGTCGCGAAGAGAACGGCGCCACCCAGGATCCTTGCCGATGCGGATCGTAGACGTTGCCTCCGCACCTTCCGTCCTCAGTTTGAGAGGGAAGTTGGTCCAAAAGTCGGTTGTCTTACGAATGGGGAACCCATAGAAGCTGTACTGTGTCGTGGTCCGCTGCAACCCCTTCATTTCGGAAAGGTTGCGAAGGTGACCCCGCGGATTCTCGATGCAGAACCGAAGGTTTGGGTTGCGTGTCAACCAATACCGTATCATTTTCATCGTGTGACGCACGATGCGATCCGCCTGTTTCGCGTCGTCCGACAACGCGCGCCCCGTCCCAGATTCGCGGTGATGCACCCAGTTGGCGGCGTGAGAGTAGGTGGTGCAGGGCGGACTTGCCCACACGAAGTCCGGAACGGGCAACGACTTGTACGGAAGACGCAGGACGTCTGCCACGTACGTCGGTTTGTGCGCCGGGTCGTTGTCCACCGATATCACCTTCCACCCGCGACGGCGCGCCACCTTTCCCACACTCCCCGTTCCGCTGAACAACTCTATCAACAGCATTTTCTTCGCGTACCCTCTCTTGTTACGGCTGTACGCTAAATTTTTTTACGAAGTTGGCAGATCTCAGTCCTGGCTGCAGACTCGCGTGTAAAGGCGTCACACCTTCAGCTGTGCCGTCGCGGTCAATAGTGCCTGTGCGTCGCGTCGCTGTATCTCGTGCATGATGAGTCCCCCCGTCCGCGCGTTGTAGAGTAGGGACCGTCCTATCTCAAGGTCGTGCCTCAAACAGTTCATGGCAGCATATTGGAGGTTTTGAAGTTCGTGTTCCTCACGCAGTGAGGAGGTCAACTTGATCTCCATTGATGTTTGGTCATACGCGACGTCCATTCGCCCACAAATCGCATTGATGATGCGACGCGGACCCTGTACCGGTGGTGTCAACATGATGGTGCAATCCTTTTCGAATGTCGCGGAGGATGGGATCACGTCCAAAAGTCGTTCGTACGCGGTGACGAAGGCGTCCTCGTCAACCCATGAGTCGTAGTCGAAGCCGATCTGGGTGAACAATGCGTGCGTTCCATCGAACGCCAGTGTTGCATTCGCCAGAAGCATGAAGTCCCCTACTGTCTTGTGTTCCTTGGTGTACGCAGATCGCACGTGGCACATGTACGTTTCATTGAATTCGTCGTCGCGTGAACGGCGGTAGCACACTCCATGTCCCTGCAACGATGGAAAACGGTCTCGGTGACCGCGTAAAATATTCATTACTGTATCGCACATCATACTCTTTCCCTGAGAGAGCGTGTCCATGTGCACCAGTTCGGCGGGAGTGAGATGCACATCCAGTTGTACGGAGACTTGTTCCTCAATATTGTCCACAGTGTACCACTCACCCTTTTTCAACTCCAATGGGTCCAGCATTCGTTCCACCATGGATACGTATCCCGTGCGTTCGTACTCCACCCGCATGAGGATGGCGGTACCGTATATGCTGGACGTGTCCTCGACGGTGGCGGACACCCCCGTGTGGAAGGGGACACACGTCCTATACGGAATCGGCTGCCCCTCGACCTCCATCACGCGCCGCACTCCGTACGCCAGGAGTCCTCGAAGGGACACCGCGGAAAGGTGCGTCATGGAGGTAACCGCGAGTGGCTCCGGAGTCGGGCGTTTCCGTTTCGGCATGGGGGTATCGTCGGGAACTCCGTCGGGACATACTACGGTACCGTCTCCAACCCACATTGCGAGCGTTGTGTTGTTGAGTGGGGGGACGAACGGTTGAGGCTGTGCATACTCGATGTAATGAACGAGAATGAGCCTGCGTCGCGCGCGTGACAGCGCGGTGCAGAACTGATTTACGGGTGGTGTAAAATCCTTGTACACACTGCAACCGAACACGACGACGACGTCGAATGTGCATCCCTTTGACGACGCAAACGTCCATGCGCGCACCTTATTTCCCAGATCGGATCGCTGCTCACCCTCTCTGCTTCGAACGTCAAAGTTGTACAGTCGAGATCCGTCCGTGTTCACGTCGCGCGAGAGCCGGTTCAGCTGCATCTCGATGGGTCGTCGCCCATTGTCGCTGTTCAGATTTGCCATGTTCAGAAATGCCACGTTTTCGGACGTCTCACTGGAAAGGACGTCGCGAAGACGGGACGTGAGTTTGTAGCCGTACGGGTCCACCACCCAGTACTCAACGGGTATGTTCGGACACTCGTGGTTGCCTCCCCAAATATTCGTCTCCCAAAACGCATTCACGACCGTCGCCACATTTGGCGTGAGACGAAAGGAGGTTAACAGCGTGCACCGGATCCACGGCCGTGCTCCCCCAATGGATTCGAAGAACGTAGGAGCCTCCTCTAGGAACTTTGGATCGGCAGGATCATCCTTGCAATAGTTGTAGAGCAACTGTTTGGTGTCTCCCATTACGACCGTTTGCACATTATGTGGGAGAGCGTGACACAGTATCTTGAAGGTGGTTCGGCGAAGATCCTGAGTCTCGTCCATGATGAGCAGATCGACGGGGGGAGCCTGTGGCGACCCATTGGTGTCCCACATGTGCAGACAATCGAGCATGACGAAGTCATTCTTGCACGTGACTTTTCGTTCCATACTTCGTGAGGCGACGATTCCAACGTACTCGTGAAAGGTACGGCAACTAATGTTTGTCGCACCAATCTCACGAAACCGGCGATTGGATTCCGACGCCAACTCGCGATTGTACGTGAGTACCAATATGTTCTTGTCGGTCAATGCCTGTGCGATGAAGAGACAGGCGCTTGTCTTCCCAGCCCCCGCGCACGCCACGACCTGTACGTTTTGACCACCCACCACAGCATCGACGATACGTTGCTGTTCGTCGGAGGGAACGTAGCTCGACATTTCGGGTGTCGAGCTCCACGTTCATGTATGACTGCGTAAGGTGTCACGTAATTTTGATGTGTACGCGTCATAGGTTACAATACGAGACGATTGAATGTTTTTTTGGTAAACATGTTCACCGTACGGTATACAGTGAATACATCGATTCACGGAACCAAGGATCCCTGTCCTAGAAACCACCCCTCAGCGCTGTCCTGCATGTTCCCTCCGTGCGACACTTCACCGCATCAAAACTCGAACTGTGGAAACTGCTTGTGCAGTTTGAGAATGGACGTCATGCCACAGGACAGTTGTTTGCTGCAACTCTTATCGTGCTCCCGAATGGCGTCCATATGAGTCGTAAGGGTGTTTTCCAACACGCGGAAGGGGTTCGTCTCGTTCGGTTCGATCGTAATGCCAATGACGCCACCGTCCAGGAGGTTTTGGACTTGTCCGTAGTACTTCTCGATCGTCCCACGCGCCAATTCTTTGCCCGTTTTCGTGTTGGTTAACGTCATAGTGCCACGTCTGAGTTCACCCAGCACGGTGTCTGTATTGTTCTTCAGGGTATTGCTCTTCTGCATCTTCACTGGGCGCGTTATCTCCACCGTTGTCGACTCGACATCTTGTTCTTTCGTCCGCTTCTTCGCCTTACTGTTCTTTCGAGAGGCACGTTTCTTATCCTTGACAAGAATGGATTGTTGCGGTGCATCGGGTGGCGGCGGCGCATCCTCCTGAACGGGCGGTGCATCGGGTGGCGGCGGCGCATCCTCCTGAACGGGCGGCGCATCGGACGCATCCTCCTGAGCAGGCGGTGTATCGGGCGCATCCTCCTGTAGAGAGGACATCGGCGTCGCATCGATTTCGATTGTCTCCTCCACGGGCGGCGACATTGTAGTGTCACACGGTGCAACAGGGGAATCGTCGCACTTATTGCTCCGCAGAACCTTGAGAAACCACTTGGCGGCCGTGGGCAACTTATTCAGCTGCGCATTATCCGTTTTCGGAATGTCAGTTCGAGTCGCCACGTTATCCAGAATGTGTTCCAGGTCAGTCTCGCTCGATGAGACGGGAACGTCGTTGAACTTGTTCTCCAGAAAACTGCGAATCGGTGCGACGTTGCGCGAAAAGGTATCGGGTGAGTACTCCTTGTCTCCATTCATGGGAACCTTCAGCGTCCCGTTATTGAGATCGCAAACGATGCCGTTGAAGATATCAAGTGCCGCAGTGTTGGGTGGCAACGAGGTGTCGGGAATGGTTGCCACATCCTCCTGTTCAGCAGTGCCGGTTGCGGGTGCAGACACCTCCTTCTTCGGCTCCGCGCCCATCTTTGTCTTATTGCGACTATTGCGCTGTCGCTTCCGCTCCTGCTCCTCCGCAAACTTACGGCGCCGTTCCTCCTTCCGTGCCTCCTTCTCTGCAGCATGGTTACCACATCCAACCGTGAGTTTCGACGATTCGTGCAGTGCGACAAATGCGGTCTCTGGAATAGGCGCGTCATCCGTCACAAGGAGGTCAGATATCAGACGATCCTTAAACGAACGTGCATGGGACAAGCTCTCCTCCTCTTCTTCCATCCTTTTGTCCATTGCAACGTCGTTCTCCACAATGGTGATGATCTCTATCAGTCTTTTTTCGATTGGGTGATGGACGGCTACTCCGCGGTCTGCTTCGTCGTCAACCCGTTTCTGTAATTCGTCACGCACCTTGGTGTACAGCTGAAATATGTACCCGTTACCACCCTTGTCGGGATGATGAGGACTTCCAAGGAACACCCACGATTTGTGGATCGTCTTTTGCACGGCATCACGCTTCTTATTCACGTGGGCAATGTTCGTGCACGCGTCAAAGTCCATGTCGCACCCACTCATCCTTGCGCGAAACTCCGCCCGTATGCGTTCCTCGGTGTAGGTAGTATTCGCATCCTGCATGAGGTGGTTCATGACGTCACTTGAGGTGTCGGACACGACGCTTTCTTGTTTGGTACAACACCGTTTCTTACAGCACCGTGAAGGGTACCAAATCAAAGCAAGATCACGTACCAACGAAAAGGAGAACGCAACAATGGAACCCACAAACGCCATCACCCCTTACACCAACAAGATCGTGGAGCAAGCGATGGAGAACGTCAACGCGTGTCTCCCCGTGCTCGTTGAACAAAACAAGGATCTCACTGCACGAAACAAGAACCTTGAGGAAAAATGCGAGAAACTGGAAAAGGTGATCTCCGATCAGAAGGTGGTCATCAAACAACACGAGGAGGAACAGATGTCCCAGCTTCAGACGGGCATGCTCTTCACCAACCTCGACGACGACGAGATCGTGCGTTTGTGTACGATCATCAACCAGGAGAAGTGCATTGTTCCAGGAGATAAGGTATACATCATGAAAATGAATCTCGTAGTGCATTGGCGGGCAGTCCGTGACAACTGGGATACCTTCATCACGGACAACAAGACGGCGAAGGAGGCGGCGGAGGAGGCGGCGAAGGCGGCGGAGGAGGCGGCGAAGGCGGCGGAGGAGGCGGCGAAGGCGGCGAAGGTGGCAAAGAAGAACGATCCGATCGAGATGCAGAAGCGTGAGGCGAAGAAGCAAAAGGCGGACGACACCAAACGTATCAACTCGATATTCAATGAATCGGATGAGAACGTCAAGCGGGCTCGCCTCCAGGTCGAGCTTACTCGTCGTGCAGAGCGTCGTGACACCATCACCCCAGTCGGTGTGGGGCAGGGCGCGTGAGGTTCTCGATCTGTGTCGATCTTGTGGTTGTTCTCTCACGGAGTTCGATCACGAGGTCGATCATGTGCTACCGTAATGGAGGTAGCTTGGGTGGGAATGGAGGCGCGATGACGGTCGGCGAGGTCCCGCCCAACCGTCGTGGTGGTAGTTTGGGTGGGTGGTGCTT
>VMHT01005206.1_pt1 | contig 11307 bp, 5 predicted proteins | sample 4693611 | NCBI WGS metagenome assembly VMHT01 (sample SAMN12280063, study PRJNA550983) | marine metagenome | isolation source: seawater sampled from same location over 5 years 0.02-0.2 micron viral filtrate | place: USA: collected off the coast of southern California halfway between the port... ... | reverse complement strand
TAGAAGCAATACTTATAGGAGCAAGTGTTTCTGTAATAGGTTTGCTAATAAAGATTATAATGAGCTAGAGAGAGAAATATGCCAAAAAAACCATTAACACAAAAAGAATTAGCTAAAAGAAAAAAAGCCTTAGCAAAACAAATGGCTGCTAATGGTCAGGCTATACCTAAAGCATACGGTGGTGGTATGTTTAGTAACTTAAATATACCTTCTGCTCAAAACATTTATGATAATCCTATTATTCAACAACAAATATCAGAAGGAAAATTAAATCAAAGTCAAATTGATTATTTTACAAATCAAGGAGTAAATACTTCTGGAGCAGTTGCAAGTGAAAGTGCAGGAACAGGAACTGAAACAGGAACTGAAACAGGAACTGAAACAGGAACTGAAACAGGAACTGAAACAGGAACTGGAACTGGAACAGGAACTGACACTGGAACAGGAACTGACACTGGAACTGGAACAGGAACTGACACTGGAACAGGAACTGGAACTGACACTGGAACTGGAACTGGAACTGGAACTGACACTGGAACTGGAACTGGAACTGGAACTGAAGGAGATGATAGCAATTTATCTGAAAATGACAGAAAAGCTTTAGCTGAAGAAAAGGCTCGTCAAGATCGTATAAACGCTAACAACCAGTTAATAACTAATTTAAGTACTTTAGATGCCACAGCGTCTGGTACAGATATTTTTAATACCTTTGCTAATTCAGGATTAACGGATGAACAAATATACGATTTGTTATATACGGCTGTAGAAAATAATCCGAACTCTTCTTTTGCTGCAGGTGCAAAAAGTCTTATAAGCACTATGAAAATAAATCCTGAAACAGGTAAAAACGAATTTTTTCAAACTGAAGATAATAATAATCAAACAACTGATGACAGAGATAAATACGATCCTACAAAAATAGATCCTAGTAAAACTACATACGGTGATATTTCTGCAGATTTTAAAACTAGAGCAGTTTCCTATTATAATTCTAAAGGAGAATTAGTACGTGCAGGCAATGAGCCTAATCCTTTATACTCACAAAGAGATCCTTCTCAAACAACAGAAGTAAAAAACGCAGATGGCTCTACAACAATAACTTATAAAAATGTGTATGGTATTCAAATAGGTCAAGACACAGTACAACCAGGAGAAGAAAAACCTGACGATACAGATGGTGATGGTACAGATGATACACCAGATAATCAAGAACCTATACCAGAAGGCTACACATTAAAATATCAACTTCCTCAAGATGATGGTTCTTTTATATATGTATACGCAAACGAAGATGGCGAACTATTAACAAGACAAGGTCCTGCACAAACAGGAATAAATAGTTTAGTATTTAATCCTAACGATCCAAGAGGTTACAATGCTCAAATGGCTATTGATCCTGCTATAGCAGAAAGAGGTATATATAGGTATCAAAATCAAACATACGATCCTGCTACAGAAGGCATGAGAGGTACTACAGGAGGTGTCCCTATATATGACGGTGAAGGAAGAATAGTAGGATACACACCTGGAGATAAATCTTCTTTCTTAAAAACACAAACAGGAACAGCTATACCAAGTGCTGAAAAAGCAGGTACTCCTATTTATAACGATGCAGGACAGATTACAGGATACTCTTCCCCACAAGCTACAGGACCTAATCAACAAAGACCTATATATAATGCACAAGGCGAAATAACTGGGTACACATCAGGTATGCAAGCTAATACCACAACTGCTCAAAGAGTAGGTTCTCCTATTTTAGATGCTGATGGTAATATAATAGGATATAATAATCAAGTACAGACAGAAGCACAACAAAGATTACAACCTATTGTAGATGATAATGGTACTATAACAGGATACACGCAGGCTTCTGGTTTAACTAGAGAATCTGCTGCTCCTCAACAGGTTGATGCTCAAGGAAATCTTATAGCTCCTGTACCTAGTGGAGGTGCTCTTATAGATGCAGCCGAAGCAACTAAAATAGCAGGAGATACAGCATCACCTAAAGCAGAAATTCAAGCTACAGATTTACCAAATCGTGCAGGAATGATTGCAGACGAAGTTACTATTGTACGTGACGAAAACGGAACTATCATAGGTGCTATACCTGCAGGAGCTGAATTACCAACTGCTGCAACAATACAAGAATTAGGAAACGAAGCTTTTAGTATATTAAAAGACGAAGCAGGAGAATCTATTGTACCTACAGCATCATATACAGCAGCAACACAAACAGACAGAGAACAAGGTGACATAACTACAGAAGAAAAAGTAATAGCTCAAATAGGAAACGATCCTGATAAAATAAAAGGATCAGGCATAATATTAAAAGCTGTAGGTAAAGAAACAAAAGATTTAGATGAAACAGAATTAGCGGCAGCACCTGCAGTAGCTCAAACGTCAGATATAGTAGAAGAAATGTTTCCTAAAGCAGTAGAAGGTGATGTAAATGCATTAGATACTGTAAGAGGTCAATTAGCTTCTATGATGACAGAGTTTGATGACGGTACACCTAATTGGGCAGCAGGCTCTATAAGAGTTGCTAATCAAATAATGGCAGAAAGAGGATTAGGTAATAGTTCTATGGCAGGAGCAGCAATACTACAAGCTGCACAAGAAGCTGCACTACCTATTGCACAAGCAGACGCACAAGTATACGCTAATATGAACTTAACTAACCTAAGTAATCAAAACAAGTTTGCAATAGATAATGCGGCTGCAGCACGTAATTTTAAACTATCTGATTTATCTAATGAGCAACAAGCTGAATTATCAAATTCTGCACAAAGATTTAATTTCTTACAAGCTAGTTTAAGTAACACTCAAGCTGCTATGGTAGCTAACGCTCAAATGTCAAATGCATTACAAGAGCAAGACTTATCTCGTAGCCAACAAGAACAAATAGCAAATGCTGCTCGTTATTCTGAATTAGAAAATATGAATTTAACGCATGATCAACAAAGAAGAATAACTGATGCAGCAAATCAAATGCAAGTAGACTTAGCAAATTTATCAACAAAAGAAAAAGCAGTTCTTGCTGAATTACAGGTTCAAGCGGCTTTAGAGGGACAAGAGCTTAGTAACATTCAACAAACTAATGTACTAAAAGCTACTAGATACGCAGAAGCTAATAATTTGGATTTTACTGCTGAACAAAGTAGGGTATTTTCAAATTCTAAAATGGTAGAGACTATGGCTTTAGACAACTTAGAATTTGATCAGACTCGTACCTTGCAAAATGCTGCTAATTATGCTACAATGGACATGGCTAATTTAAATAATAGACAACAAGCACAAGTAGTAAATGCTCAAAGTTTTTTACAAATGGATTTAGCTAATCTAAACAACGCTCAACAAGCTGCTATATTAGATGCTCAAGGGTTACAACAATTTATGCTAACAGATACAGCAGCAGAAAATGCAGCTAGACAATTTAATGCAACTAGTCAAAACCAAGTAGATCAATTCTATGAACAGATTACAGCAGACATAAGTAAATATAATGCTAATTTAAGTGCTGCTATGGGACAGTTTAATGCAGGTCAAGATAACGCTATGGCTCAATATAATGCTACCATGGCTAATCAAAGAGAACAATTTAACTCTGCTGCTGCTTTACAAATAGAACAAGCAAACGTTAACTATAGAAGAGAGTTAAATACTTTAAATACTGCAGGAGCTAACTTAGAAGCTCAACAATTAGCAGAAAATTATTTTAATATATCGCAACAAGCTATGGCTAATGTATGGCAAGATTATAGAGACACTATGAACTATGCTTATAATCAAGCTCAAAACGATAAAGACAGAACTTTTAATTTAGGTATGGCATTAATGCAACGAGATCAAGAAAATCAAATGTTTGCAGATAAAGTAGATTATAGTACTGGTATAGCATTAGGTAATATGGCTATTGGTTTATTAGCTACTATATCAGATGTTAGATTAAAAACTAATATAAAAAAAGAAAAAACATATAGCAATGGTTTAGGTTGGTATACATGGGATTGGAACGAAACAGCAAAAGAATTAGGATACGGAAAAAGATCTACTTCAGGATTTCTTGCTCAAGAAGTTAAAGAAGTGTATCCAGACACTATAGTAGAAAAAAAGAATGGTTATATGGCGTTAATGTTTAGTGATGTATTAAGGAGATCAGAAGATGTCTAAGTGGTGGGGAAAAGGAGGAAAAATATCAAATGTTTTTTCAGGCGTGAAAACAAACATAGCAGGTGGTCCTTCTGTTCCGTCAAATTTAGATCCTGCTAATCAGGGTGTAGGAGATTACACAAAATACGGTTTTAATTCAGGTAATGTAAGCACAACGGGAAATGTACCAAGTCTAATGTATTCTAAAAAAGGCAGTACTTTAGAGGGTTTAAATTCTAGTACGTACTTAGCTGCATTAAAAGCAGCAGGAGACGGTGAAACAGGTCAGTTAAAAAAATTAGCAAGGTTGCTAAAAGTTTAAGGAGATATTATGAGTCAAACAAAACCGAGCGGAGCACAATTTAGTGAATTTTTAGGAGTTTTTCCAGGGCAGTCTTTAATGACAGAATTGGGTACTCAGCCTTATGAAAAACCACCTATTATACCTAGAGATAATCAAACAGCAGAAGAAGCTATGGAAGAAATAAAAGATAATTTTACAGACAAAATAACAGAAGAAGAAAATAAAATAAACATACTTAGTTTATTAGAGTCAGGAATATCTCCTCAACTTATAGTTAAACAATACGTAATGAGTGAAAACATGTTTGGTGGAATACAAACAGATTTTGCTGTAACTGTTCAAGATGAACTTGTTATGCAAGTAGGTGCTTTAGGAGAATATGCAGGAATAAAAATGAATTTAGAAGAAAATAAAAAATCTGCTATAAACGAAGTACAACTTAATACTATGATAAGAGATCAAAATAAAAAACTTGACAAAGATAGATTTGAAGCTGCGGTACAAGATTATGAAGATAGAACAAGTCCTTCAAACCCTAGTACTAAAGAAACAGTAGAAGATAAAAAACCTTCAGGCTTAATGTCTAGAGCTGTGTTAGAAGACGAAGACATCCCAGATGTGGATGCAAACAATGAGGTACTCGTATAATGGGATTTCTTGGAGCAGGATTACTTGTAGGAGCAGCTACAGCAGTTACAAATAAATTAAGTGATAAATCAGAAAAAGAAGAAGCAAGATATGCGTTCTTAAAAAAAGCGGTAGACAAAGGAGACTCTGAATTTCAAACAGGATTATCCGAAGCTAAAGGATTTAACAAACAACTATATGCAGATACTAAAGATTGGGTAACAGCAAATATACTTAAAGATGTTACTAAAACAGATGGTAATAATGTTGCTGAGTATTCAGGCACATTAGATTTATTAGACAGTATGGGAGTTCCTGTATATGTACAAGGTCCAACTCAAAATAATGAATTTGGGGTTAAGGCTGATGGAAGAGTAATTAATCCTAACATAAATACACCAGAAAATCAAAAAATTTTAATAGAGGGCTTAACTAAAATAGGATTAGCAAAAATAGTAAGTGCTCAAAGAAGTGGTAATTTTGACATAAATAGTGAAAAACATAGACACGCTGTACTAGATGTTAGATTAGGTGGTCCAACTGGTATAAAAGCTTCTGTTTTAAGAGAAAATATGGAAGACCCTAGAAGTCCTATAGTAAACAAAAGTATAGTAAATGATGGATTTGATTTAGGTCAATATTCAGAGCCTATAGCAGAAAAAGTAGGATTAGGAAAAAGAATAAGTAATTTCTTTAATGCTGCTGATGACACAGAATTAATTAGAAGATTAGCTAAAGAAAAAGGAATTAGTATAAAAGCAGCAGAAAGGTTAGCTAGTGCAGGTCAAACAGATGAAATGGATGCATTTCAATCTGGTAGCTTAGAAGAACGTTTAGGATCGCAGTATGGAGATTTACCTGACATATCTTTAAGTAATGTAAGTACATTAATACCATCAGACGCAAAAACAATAGCAGACGCAGAATCATATATAATGAATTTAATTGTTGACTCTGAAAAAACTATTGTAGACGCATCTTATAAAGATCCTACTTTATCAGAAATGCCAAATAATATTAATTTTGATGAGAATCTTAAACTTTTTATAGGCAGAGACGGAAAAGAAATATCAAATGAAGACATAATAAAAATGTATAGTGGTTATGTAGATGTAGGTAGAAATGCACAAAACATGCCTGAAGGAAATATACAAGAGCTATTACCTGAGTATGATCCTTCTAAAGGTTTTCACCGTAATGATCCTAGAAATTTAACAACTTTAATGAAACGCTACGCACTTTTATTTGAAGCATCTAGAGGCAAAGATACGCAAAATGTTATGGAAGGAATAAACGATAGATTAGAAGATTTAAATTTACCTGGAATAGGAAGTCAATTTAATGATGATAATTATTATGTAGAAAGTTTTAATTTGGATAAACAGCATTTAGTAGATGTAAACACTTTTACATTTGGCTTTAAAGGTAGTAGACCTGACCAAAGAATTTCTGCATCTGAATTTTTGTATCAAATAATGTCAGATTTAACAAAAGAAGGAGCAGCAGCAGAAGATATTGCAACAAGAGCTCACATTATTTTCCAACGTTATTTAACTCTAGCAGCTAGATCTCCAGAAATGAAATTATAAGTATATAACAATGTCTTATGAAACCCGTAGAAAAATACGAAAGCAACTAAAAAATAATTCTAATCTTAATGTACAAGAAGAACTTGCAATAACAGATGATAATCAACGTGTTGCTTTAGAAAAACTTGTACAAGAAAGGACAGATGCCAATAGTCCTGCTTTTGGGGGCGATAAAACTAGAGGTTTTTTTAATACTTCCTTAGATGTAGGAGCTAATGTTGTACAAGATATTAGTGAAAATGCTGTAGGAGCTATATATGATATTTATAAATCTGTTGCTGAAAAATCTAGCAGTTTAGGTACTAGAGATAAAGATTTAAAACAATTTCGTAGAAATAAATATAAACCTGATGAAGAACGAACTGATCTTTCTTTACAGACTCAAAGAATATTAGATGAAGATAGAGAAGAACGTTCTTTTTTTAATCGGCTTGTATTTGGTAAATCTGATGCAGATGCACTAGAACAGGCTAAAAAAGAAGCTTTTATGGCTGCGGGAGGTGACGATCTCTTGTATCAACAAAGAAACTCCATTGAAAAATTAAATTTTTATAATGATTGGACAGATAGATTAGGTATTTTGTCTGCTCTTGTTCCGCCACCTAGATTAGGAGGAGTGGGAGACGAAAGAGCATATGAAGAGTCTGATTATTCTAAAAAATATAAAAAAACTGATCCAGAGGGTATAGGAGGACAGATTGTTCTTACAGTAGGTAAATTATTAGCTGCTTGGAGAATTGTAAATAGTGCAAAAGGTGGGGTAGTTAATACAAAAGCTTATAAAAATTTAACAGAATCTGTAGGAAAAACAAAAGCAGCAAAAATTAAAAGATCTATAGAGGCAGGAGATAACGGAAAATTATTAAAATATGGTGCAAAGACTACTAACTATTTAAGCAAAACTGCTATAGGAGGTATTGTTATGGGAGAAATAGCTTTTGACCCAAGAGAACAAAACTTTTCTGATTTAATTGCTGCTATACCAAAAGAATATCAAAATTCTTACATAAAACCTATTATAGATGCTAACGAGTATTTATTAGATAACCCTGATGATACTACTGCGGAGGCTAGGTTAAAATCATTAGGATCTAATGCTGCTGCTAATATAGTAATAGGACCTGTGTTTTCAGGGTTTTTTGTTGCTTCAGGAGCTTTACTTAGACAGACACCTGTAAAAAAAGTAGTAGAAAAAGGAACAAAATTTATAGAAAATAAAAGAAAGTCAGAAGAAGCTATTAAAAAATCTGCTAAAGATGAAGTAGACAGATTACAAAAAGAAGGTTTAAGCCTAGATCCAAAAGATTCTCCATCTTCTGTCGTAGACGAAATTTATATACCTGATCCACAATATAATAAAATAGATGTGCCAGAGCTAGATGATTTTAATATTAATTTAGATCATATAGATGATTCTTCTAATCTAAAAACATTACTAGATGAAATAACAGAAGGATTAAGAAAAGAAGGTGATAAATTTAATGCTGAAGGAAGAGGCACAAAATCAGATTGGATTACTAGGCAGAAAAGAGCAGTAGAGTTACTAGAAAACAACTCAGATGAAAGTATAATAAAAGCAATAGATGATAATAAATTAACTCCTGAATTAGCTTTAGCTACAAGAATGTTACTTGTAGCAGCAGAAAGAGCTTTAACAAGAGCTAGAAACGTAGTGCTAGAAGCAGCAGAAAAAAGAGGATTTGTTAACCCTCAAGAAGAAGCTTTGTTAATACAAGCTTCTGCAAGATTTACTAAAGTATTAAGTTCTGTAACAGGTATGACAGCTAGTGCAGGTAGAACTTTAGACAGTTTTAGACAAACTGTAGGAGGAACTAAACTTAAAAAAACAGAAGCTTTAATAAGAATTAATCAAGATCTTGTTGAAGGATTAGCAGGAAAAGATAAAAATATTGTAGACTATGCTAATATGTTAAAAAGATCTTCTGAAGAAGGCTCAATATATAATGATGTTGCAAAAGGTTTTGAAGAAACTAGAATGCAAGCAGTGTTAAAAAGAGCTACTTCTTATTTATACGCAGGAGTTTTATCTGATCCTGCTACTGCATTAGTTAACTTTATTGGTTCTGGTTTGCATCAGGCAGCAGAACTAGGATCAAGAGTTATAGCATATCCTACAGGAATAGTTAGAGAAACAGGTAGTAAATTATTTGGATATGAATCAAAAAAAGGTCGAGTAAAGTTTGGACAACTTATGGCTAGAGGAGTAGGAACGGTTCACGGAATTGTTCAAGGTTTTGGAGCTTTTCCTAGAGCTTTCTTAAAAGGAGATATGTTAGACTCTCTTAAAGAAGGAGATTATGAAATAGATAGATTAGCTAGAACAAGTGGTTTTGCACCTTTATCTATAGAAACAGGTATGAAAACTCCTACAGTAATGGGTAAAGAATTAGATTTTAAAGTACCTTATGCAAAATTAGGAGAACAAACTAAACAAGCTTTTGGAGAAATGAGAAACAAACTTTCTACTTCTGTAGATTATCTTTTTGATTCATTTAAACAAGGAGCTAAAGGTAACGTAGACGAAGCTTTAGGAAGCGGTCTATCTGCTTTAGGTAATTTTGGAAGATTTACTATTAAAGGTGTAGACATGGGTATAGGAGCAGTAGTCAGTGTTCCTATGAGAACTTTAATAGGCGGTGACTCTATGATGAAACAAATAGCTAAAACAGCTCATTTATATGAAGAGGGGTACGTTGCTGCAGCTAATAAATTTAATCCTGATGGAAAAATAATAAACTGGGAAGGTCTATCTCCAAAAAAATTAAAAGAATATTACGATTATATGAGAGAATATGTTGGAAACCCTAATTCAGAAGCTTACGACAGATCTTTAGCAGCCGCAGCTATAGATACTTTTACCAACACTAATGTATTAGCTGATAAAATACAAGACGTTATAGGTAAGCCTGGTAACTTAGTACATTTTATGACACGACCTTATATACCTTTTGTTCAAACAGTAACAAATTTGTATGACAGAGCTCTTTTATATAGTCCTTTAGCACCCTTTAAAAAAGAATTTAGAGAAGATCTATTTCAAAAAGGAGGACCAGAAGGAGATTTAGCAGTTGCTAGAATGGCAGTAGGAACTGGATTATTTAGTTTAGGCTATCAAGGAGCAAGTGGTTTTATTCAGGAGTATATACCTGAAGCTAAAGAAAGAGATTTTAAAATTACAGGAACAGGTGTAACTGTAGATTACCCTTTCTTAAATACTCGTAAGGCTGCAGGATGGCATGAATATAGTATGTATCTTACTAATCCTGAAACAGGAATTAGAAAAGCATATACTTATAATAGACTAGATCCTTTTGCTATGCAAATAGGTTTAGGAGCAGATTTATATGATATAGTATCTATGATACAACATTCTAAAGACGAAGCTATGTATTATGATAATGTAGATGTACTGTCTGCAGCAGTAAGTGGCGTAACTTTATCTATGTTTAAAAATGTTATTGAAAGAAATCCTTTGTTACAAGGTATGGAAGCTTTTGGTAGTGCTTTTTTAGATACTCAAAGAGGAGTAGAAGGTGAAAATTTAGGCGTAGGAGCTAGGGCAGGAAAAGCTGTAGCACAGCCTATATTAAGTATATTTACTAATGCATTAGGTAGAAGAATAGATAAGTCAGGTTATTTAGGATGGGATCAACTAGAAAATGAACATTACACAGGGTATTTACGAGATACTTATACTTTAGTAGATTCGGCTAAATATGCTGCACACACTAATGCCGCAGTATTTGGTTTTGGAGAATGGTCTAAAAAAGCTTTAAAAATAGATGAAATACCATATAGATTTAATATAGTGTCAGGAGAAATGATACTGGATGAAGTTGTTCAATCTGATAACATGTGGAGACAAATAGCTTCTATAAGTAAAGAACATACTATTAAAGATGATTCAATATCACAAGAGTTAGCCTCATTAAATTGGAGTAAAAGAAGAATAAAGCCTGCTATAACTTTAGACGGTACTACTATACCTTTAGAAGGAAATGGAGATTATTTAAATTATCAAAAAATGTTATCGGATACATTTAGAGAAAAACTTCATTTTTTAATAAATTACTCTAAAGAATACAGAACTTTAAATATTCAAGGAGATTCTTTAGGAAAAAGAGAGCTAGTAGACAGGATGTGGTCTGAATCTTTGCGAGCTAGTAGTAAAGCATACGGTAATATACTATTACAAAGACATAACTCAGGAGTTCCTTATGAATTAAATCAGTGGAGAAAAGGAAAAGACCAAGAAATTTATGATCTAACTAGAAAAAAAGTAAGCACTACTAGAAACAAAGAAGGTGGATTTGGTAAAGATTAAACATAGTCTTGAGGAGGATTAAAATGAAAAACATTATAAAAGATGTAGCAATAGGAATAGTGTCCTTAGCACTAGTTGCAACTCTTGTTATACCTAATACATTATTTGGTGAAGACTCAAACATAACTAATACTACAACTAGTACTGTAACTAGTACAAATACAAATACCAATAATAACACCAACAATAACACAATTAGTAGTACATCTGTTGCCACTAATAACAATAATAATGTAAACAATACTACAATAAATCAGACTACCAATGCCACAAATAACAACACTAATGTA
>VMHT01001150.1_pt1 | contig 11307 bp, 19 predicted proteins | sample 4693611 | NCBI WGS metagenome assembly VMHT01 (sample SAMN12280063, study PRJNA550983) | marine metagenome | isolation source: seawater sampled from same location over 5 years 0.02-0.2 micron viral filtrate | place: USA: collected off the coast of southern California halfway between the port... ... | reverse complement strand
TCAAGGTTTTTCATTCTTTTTTCAAAATTTTGTATCGCTGCACTAACAAAAGAGCTTGTGTTTTTTATTTGCTTGTTTATTTTTTCTTGAATATGATTATGTAATTCAATAGGCATATTCTTTTCAAACTCTTTACCCCAGGTTTCCCAAGGCATTATTTTTTTTTCATCTTCAGATAGTGTTCTTCTAAGCTCACATCGAGAGTGATGAGCTTTAAATCCTGTGTAAGATTCTGGCTCTACTATAATTTGAATATGCGAATAATCCTCAATAACTCCAAACATTTCCATTCTTTTTGTGCTTTTACTATTTGCACTGTAATATAATTCATTTTCAAATAAGATTGATGTACCGCCTGTTTCGGGATAGTGTCCAGCTTGTTTTTTATTTTGTTGTAAAATCCACCAGTGTACTTTTGCATCATATTGCTTATCTTCAAACTTCAAGTTTAAAGTTCCGCTACTCTTTTTGTTTATGTCTAAAAAATATTTTTGCCCTAGTATTCTGTCACGCATCATAGAAGAATTTTTCTCCTTTCTTCTTGACGAGCAGAAATATATTTCTTGAGGTATTGTGTAGTAACGACTGTTTAAATACTTTGGAATCCAATTAACATTTATTTTTTCGTGAGGATTTGGATTGTCAAAAGTGTTATCTTCTTCGTGCTTTCCATGCAAAGTAACAGATGTTCCATGGTCTTGAATTAAACATTTACCTCTGTTTGCTGTAGGTATGTTATTTTTTTTATATCCATTGAGTACAGTTTGTGGATTATTTTCATCATCTAGCTGTGCTTGAATACCATATTTACCTTTATTTTTATGCAAAATCAAGGACCTCCCAACATTATCAACCCATGATGTATACACAATTCCTATAGGACTTCTTTCTAATCCGCTCATTTTTGCACCGATGCCAAAGTTTACATAATCATTAGTGGTTTTTTCTCTAAAAAGATCAGACATTTTGTTGAGAGCATCTTCATCCATTCCAACTCCATTGTCTGTAATTCTAATTTTGTAAACAGGGTTGTTTTTCTGAAGGCTTTTTTCAAGCTCTGCTGTATCCCAATCAATTATAATTGTTCCTCTTCCACTAGGTGTATTTTGTATTGCTTCAAGACTATTTTGTACAAATTCTCTTAAAAATATTTTGCTATCAAAATCTTGTAGCAAATGATCTATCATGAACCCAGGGTCATATACTTTTAAACCTACTGTATCTTTATTTTCCATTTACTTCTCCTAATAAAAAGGGGGTTCCCCCCCCTCTCCATGTTTACTTATTAAGTTTCTTATCAACTGACTGAACAATGCGGTCAGCTACATACTCAGAGTATTTCTGTCCATCGGGAAGGCTTTCCCCTCTAATCAAAAGAGATCTTTTAATCTCATCAGTAAAAACCTTTTTAATATTTTCAAAAGTTTTATCACTGATGATATCATCAGCAGCCTTTCTAAACATATAACCAAGACTATGTCCTTTTAAATCTCCAATCGCACGGAGTTTTTCAATAATCTCTGTTTCTATTTGAATAGAAAATGTTCTGGTTTCTTTTCCAATCTTGTGGACTCTGTTTGTACCAGCCATTATAGCCTCCTAAAATGGAATCTCGTCATCGTTTAATGATGATTCCTGTTGTGCGTTATTCTCTCTTTGATATTTCTCTTTAGGAATATGCTTTTGAATACTCAAACTATAAAAGTCTTCGCCATCTTTCTTTTGTTTTGTCCAGGCAGAAACTCTGATCTCAGTCTTTTCTTTGTCTTTAAACTTCTGACTTAGATCTTGTAAGATATCATGACCCAGTTCTATCGTTCCTTGAAAATCAGGTTGAGTTGGTTTTTCTTTTCTGCTGTTCTTCCATAGTACACCAGAGTTAGTGTTGTCGTATGTTGGCATATGTAATTCTCCTATGCTTCCTGTTGTGGGTTATCTTTATCTTCAGATATTTCACTCTGAAGTTCTTTCCTTTTGGCTGCAATCCTTTCTTTCATGTCGTTATAAGCATCAATATCGAGACCTTTTATTCTTTCTCCACTTCGCTTATTTGTTTTGAGATAGGCATTGAAGTCTTCAAGGTTATCAAAGTCCATCTTCTCATCATCAAACTTACTTAGATGACGTTCTAATAAGGCTTTGTTTTCTTTTTGAACAGCAACATTATCTTCTGCTAGATTTGCATCATCATCTTTCTGATGTCCAATACCACACGCTAAACTCAATGAGTATCTCTTTGCGTATGTGAACCCGGATCCTCTTCCTTGAGGAGTTCGGTCAGTAGGAATTGTCACCTTACCAGTTTTTAACATTGCATTATGTCCATAAAATACAGTTTCAATACAGACACCGTCTTCTATATCGTGTGATTGCTGCTGAAAATAAATACCATTGTTATTTAATGGTGGTTTTACAGTCGATATAATCTGTTCAAGGGTTGCGTAACCGCTTTTAAAGTACGGATTGTTACCGTCCTTTGATGCGTGTTGTATTTCGGATTGAGCTTTGGTCAAAGCTTCAATTAAGTCGTTCATCTTTTCCATTAGTATTCTCCTTAATTAAATCAGTTAATTCTAAAATTAATTTTTGTTGTTCAATAAAATATTTTTTTACTACCTGTATCTCTCCTTTCAACACTTGATTATAGTTTTCTAATAGCTCGATTCTTTCTTCTAATGTCATTGCTATCTTCTACTCCTAAACCATTGTTCACAAAAATCACTGACATTACAGTAGTTCTGACAGCGTGTATCTTCGGGAATCCTATCCTCTACATAACCCCCTTTTATCTTAGAGCAGTGTAGCTCTGCTTCGTAACGATCTGAGAATAACTTCTCAGCTCTCTTCTTACCTGCCTTCATAACTGCATAGGTATGACCTTGCATCCAACGCTCTTCATCAGTGCAGGGAGGTAACATTTTAGTTTCTTCATAAAGATCGTGAGCTTCTTTATGGAGAAAGATTCTTTCTTCTATATATTCTTTCTGCTCTACGTCAGACCATAGTCTGATAGGCATATCTACAACCCAGGACTGAGGGTATTCTTTATCCCTCATAGCAGCCCTCTGTTTCCAGTCTCTAAGAATGGCAGTGACAATAAGCTTGTTAATCTTTTCTATAGGCTCGTCATTAAAGACCAATGGATCTCCTGTATCAAGACGCACTCCATGCTTGATCATGTAGGCATAAACATTTAATTGTCTTTCCCACTCTATCTTTCCAGATCTTACAGAATATTCTCCAGTGTATTTATAATCGCTGAGAATTACCTTTTTATCCTTCAATGAAATCAAATCAGGCTGACCAGATATCTTCCAACCGTGCATCTCTAATACAAGACGAGCCTCTACAATAGAAGGATAAGGCAACGGCACAGAAGATAACTTCTCATGGATTATGGTGCCGAGCATAGCAGGAATCTGATTGTTTAAATCAGAAGCCAGCTTGTCTTCGTTGTGGTCTTTCAACATCTTAATCTTTGGGCTGTCTATTAGTTGTGTTGCACTAATATCAACATCACCTCTCTCATATGAGATAGAATTATAGACTTGTTCAAAGATAGGATTTATATTATGTCTGTTGCTTAATTTCATAACTCTCTCCTTATGAGTAGTTATTAACATTTATTGTTAGGTATTGTCAATGGATAAAGGTTATGTTAATTTTATTATATATGGTGAGCCAGCTTCTAAAGCTAACTCAAGGAAGCTTGTTAAGTTTGGTAATCGTCCGGGGTTTATTAAGTCTGATAAAGCAAGGGCTTATTTAAAAGATTTTAAATTACAAGTGCCGACACTTGATGATTTAATGGAGGGGGAATTAAAAGTGACAATAACTATTTGGTATGCTTCAAGAAGACCCGACCTGGATGAGTCGGTTATTTTAGATGCTATGGAAGGTCATATATACAAGAACGATAGACAGGTTAGAGAGAAGCACATTTACTGGGGATTGGATCCTCTTAACCCTCGTGCTGATATTACTGTAGATTTTAAATAAATAAGGCTGTCCCAAGGAAAGACAGCCTTATCACTATTGAACACAATTGGAGAATTAATATGAATCGGAGAGACAAATCATACCTAATCCAACACGGATATTACATTAATGAATAAAGATGTCAATATTCATAATGTAATTGTTGATAGAGCCGAGGCAATATCAGCAGAGCAATGCAGGGTAATCTGTCCTTACTGCAGCCCTACAAGAAAAAAGAAAAAAGAAAAGACTTTATCTGTCAAAAAAGAGCCAGATAAGTTTGTTTATCAGTGTCATCATTGTGGAGAATCAGGGGTAATCAGAGAGATGAGTAACGTAACTTACATACCAAAACCAAAGACACCATTAAAGTTAGTGTCTACAAACAACGGAGCTTTTTCTTTTCTTAAGGAAAGAGGAATTAGCCAGAAAACAATAGATCATTTTAATGTATTTGAATGTAATAAATACTTTCCTAAACATGGGGAGCAGCCTGCTATCGGGTATCCTTACAAAAAGGATGGCGAAGATTATGCTGTTAAGTATAGATGCACGGCACATAAATCTTTTACACAAGATGGTGGAGGGGCGAATAGTTTCTTTGGGCTACAGCATATTGAAGAAGATGCAAAAGAAATATGTATTGTTGAGGGCGAGTTAGATGCCCTTACCCTCTATGAATGTGGCTATGAGAATGTAGTTTCAGTACCAGGTGGTGCGCCTATTAAGGTTAAAGATAATAAGATTGATCCTAAAGAAGACAAAAAGTTTTCTTATTTGTGGGAGTCAGAAAAGTTATTACAAAATGTAGATAAGATTATCTTAGCGGTAGATAATGATGCACAAGGCTCTGCTCTTGCGGAAGAGATAGCAAGGAGAGTTGGTAAACCTAAATGTTTCATGGTTGAATATCCTAAAGGATGCAAGGATGGTAATGATGTCCTTCAAAATCATGGGAAAGAAACACTCCATAATTTAATTATGAATCCAAAACCCTGGCCTATTGTAGGTCTGTATGATGTGGATCATTACGATGACAAGATAGAAGATCTCTATGAGAACGGCACTGCTAAAGGAGAAAGCACTGGCTTTGAAACATTAGATAAGCTTTTTACTATCTGTCTTGGGCAGTTAAGTGTTGTTACCGGGCATCCATCATCAGGTAAATCAGAGTTTGTTGATGCAATGATGGTGAATCTTGCAGAACAAAAGCAATGGAAGTTTGCTATATGTTCATTTGAAAATGATCCTCCTACTCATTCAGCAAAACTGATGGAGAAACGTGCAAGGCTACCGTTCTTTGATGGACCTAATGAAAAGATGACCAAAGAAGAAATGAAGAATCATAAAAATTGGGTTAACGATCATTTTATTTTTCTTGATCAGAATGATGGTGAACCTTCCACTATTAATTCTATTTTAGAAAGAACAAAGATTGCTATCTTAAGAAAGGGAATTAGAGGTTTAGTTATTGATCCTTATAACTTCATACAGATAGATAAACAAACAACTGAAACAGATGCTATATCTGAAATGCTTACACGAGTACGGCTGTTTGCAAAAGCTAATGATATTCATGTGTGGTTTGTCGCTCATCCTGCAAAGATGTTAAGAGATGGGACAAAAGTTCCACCTCCTAAAGGGTATGACATAAGTGGTAGTGCCGCTTGGTTTGCGAAGGCTGACCTTGGAATTACAGTACATAGAAACGACTATGAGAAAAATGAAAGTGAGGTTCATGTTTGGAAGTGTAGGTTTAAATGGGTTGGTCAACAGGGTATGGGTCTTTTAAAATATAATAAAGTTGATGGAACTTACTCTAGTATTTCAATTGATTTTTAAAGGAGAGAGAATGACTAAAAAATATATGGGAACAATTAAACTTAGTACAGATCATTCAAGTTGGAAAACTTCTAATTGGAAAGGACATTGTATCTGGGGGTACGATGAAGAGTCTCAGAAAGTTTTTGAGACATGGTCTTTGGGTGACTTGGTTACTGTTGAAAAGAGAAGCAAGCGAAGTCAGCGACAGCATAGAATGTATTGGGCTTTGATTGGTTTAGTTCTTGATAATCAAGATTACTTTCAATCAAAGGACCAGCTCTCTCATTACATTAAATTAAAGATTGGTCATGTAGACATTGTTAAATACAAGGATGAGGTTATTGAAATCCCTAAATCAATATCATTTAGTTCAACTAAACAGGAGGAATTTAATTCCTTTATTGATAGGGCGATAGACTTTATAATATCAGACGAGGGTTTGTGGCCAGGTGTAGAGAGGGATACTGTTTTGAATGAAGTATATGATATCATAGGGATTAATTTTGCTTAGAGATAAGAAATGGTTGGCGGTAGTCAGAAGGAAACTTCCTTGTGTAGTTTGCCTCCAGTCCCCCTGTGATCCTGCTCACATTCGCATAGGTTTTAATGGTGTTGGTATAAAACCTGGTGACGATAAGGTTCTTCCTTTATGTAGGATTCACCATAGTGAGCAGCATCACATTGGAGAGAAAACATTTTGGAAAAAATTAGGAATAAATCCTTTGGATCTTGCTGAGAAGATTTATAACAAGGGTGCCGCTAAAGCATCCTTGTTAATTAAACAAGCAAGATTATCCTAAGATAACAAAGAATATAATTCCTACACTAAAAATCCATGAAGATACAACAGCCGTAGGAAATACGGCAGGTTCATTTCTTGTCATAAAATACAACCAAATAGCTGGTGATATAGTAATTAAGAATGATAAGACTAAGTTAAATTGGTGCAGATTCATTCAAGACTCCTTTAAATCCAGACCTAACTGAAGGAGCTGGAACACAATATTCTTGACCTGCGTGTTCACAGATCACAGGGTATTTAGTTGCATTGGTGTTAAGCCCGACAACAGTGTAGGTTTTTCCCTTAGAGACAAACGACTGACCTAGCCATTCTTTTTCCAATCCATAGTCCGCATAAAAGTTTTTATAATCTATTGCTTGTTTAGTAAAAAGCTCTCCGTCTTTTGATTCAAGATTAGCCACAAGCTTTGCAGTAAAATTATAATCTCTATACGAAACACGGTCTAATTTAATCTCAATGCCAAAAGTTCTGCCAATCAATCCAAGACTATTGTTGATAGCCTCCCTTAATTGTTTTAGGTTTTCTTTGTTGAAGGTTTCAATTTTCTCTACTCTCATAATATTCTCCTAATGTGTTATGTGTTTAGATAGTTCTATGTCAGGATCATCTATAAATTGATCTAACATTCCGTGTATAACTCCTTTTAAATGGTCTGAATCTATGTCATTTAATTTCTCCTTTACAATAACTTTGTGATAAAGCGAAGCACATACTAAACAAGCAAAGAGCTTGACTGTGTCGTGATGTTCAATAGGTATATCTATGGGCTGTCCTTCTATAAATTCAATAAGAGATTGGCTTAAACGCCCAGCTAAATCTAAAGCAGTTTCTGCTGTTTCTTTTGTTTCAAAATCCATCATGATAAAAGTTCTTCTAGTTTTCGCACATCCTTTATCATTGTAGATAAAACAATTTGTGCTTGTGGATTTTCTTTAGTTATCCTGCTGAGTATATTTATCTCAGAGGAAACACTCATAAGGTATACCTCAACTAAACTTTGAGTCTCTGGTTTCTCTATCATTGCTCTCTCCTAGTTAATTAATCTAGATAACAGTACCGTAAACGCCTTCTCAGCAACACCTGGTACAACGCCATTGCCAAGTAATCTTAGTCTGTCTGTTCGGTTTTGATTTGAGTCCACCCCAATGGCAGACCCATGAGTTGCTCCACCCAGTTCGGGTTGAGCCTCAAAGACACGGGGTTCTTCCCATTCGTATTGGGGTTCGTTTGGTCTTGACGGCCACTGGTGGGATCGTACTCTGCCATCTGAGGTAGTGCATCCAGTCGGCTCCTCCCGTCCTTTCTGATTAAGCTTTCTGGCTTGTAACTTCCTTTCCAATCTCTGGACGTTGGCGTTGCCCACTGCTTTGTGCTGCCCTTCCTGTCCTTCTGGAGCTTGTCTCTCTCTGGCTCCCCCCTGATTGCAGGATGATTGTTCAATCCCTTCTGCCCGAAGTTCGCTCTGCCACCTATCTTGTCTGCCTCCGCTAATGTCGGAGTTGGCCAGTTCTCCAAAGTCTCCACTGCATCCCGAAGCTTGGCTCCGAACCATTGGTCTGACTTGTGTCTCTTCGATCTGAATCCCTGATCCGATAGCTCCGTTTCGATTGGACCTCCCTCCGCATCTGATGTCCGTGCTGTCGGCCAGTTGATTACTTCCTCCCGCAGATTCTTGCATCCTCCTTTGTTGGCTGCTTCCGATCTTTCTTCTGGCTTCCTCACTACGTTGATATGATCCATCACTTGTGGAGTAGCCCAGAATAAAGACTCGCTTTCTCTGGTGTGGTGCGCCAATTTCTTCCGCTGAGAATACTCCTGCCGTTGCTGAGTAACCCACTTCTTCCAAGCTTCTGAGGACATATTGGAGAACGGATTCTCCGTCTTTTGTTTTGCTTGAGATGATCCCTTCGACATTTTCAAGAAAGACAACTGAGGGTCGGCACTCTCTGATTCCTTCGAGGATGTAGGGGAAGATATGCCGGGGGTCTTCAGTCGATCTTTGAGAACCTGCTTGACTGAAAGGTTGGCAAGGGAATCCTCCCGATAAGATGTCCACGCATCCACGAAACTCTTTGAATGGGAAGGACTTAACGTCCGTGTATACAGGTGCTGGATCCAGTTGTTCCGTTTCAATCTTGTCAACCAAGTTTTGGATAGCGAAGGCTTCGATCTCCACATAAGCGACTGTTCGGCACTCTGGCAGAACTCGTCTGAGTCCAAGGTCGATTCCTCCGTATCCTGCACAGAGGGACAGATGCCGTATAGATTCTTTGGTATTATCCACATTTTACCTCCTAATATAATCTTGCGTGAGTAAGAAGATTCCAAATCTTATCAACAGGTTCGAGATCTCCTTGTGTTAATGAAGGATATGCATCCTTCTTGTTTCTAGAAAAGGCGCGGTTCACATGGTTCTCCATGAACCAATGTTTCTCACACCCCCCGACAACCTTGACTACATTCTCTCGGATAACACAAAGCATAGCAACATCAGCTTTGAATGAGTCAAGAGATTTAAATACAAGATGTCCATGGGGATGAAAGGTTGACTTGACATCAATGGATGTCTCACCTGACCACAAGTCTACACCTGAGTCTATTCCAAAATGGAATGGATCGTAGTCAATTTGATACAGTTTAGCAACTGCCATCTCTGCTTTGACTCCATTGATATCAATCTCTTGGTCGGATCGAGTGGTATCAATGCGTTGGTTCTTAACTCCCGAAGCACGGGCAAGTTGTGATCTAAACGCCCCAGCCTGCTCTGCCATAGAGATTTCTTTAGGGCTAAAGTATATTTTAAAACTCATTTTATTCCTCCTCAACATTACCTGTTATTTCACGATTTATTAATTCCGTAGCAATGATATCTCCATGAAAGTAATCTCCATTTTCTACTTTGTTTTTTGCTTCTTCTTCATTTTTAGCTGCGACTTGCACCCACTCTCCATACAGAGATGATTGCAATACATTATACATTTTCATAGCTCTCTCCTTTGTTAAAGCAGTTTCCATTTCATATGCCAGGCCTGACATAGGTGTCCAATTGATTTGAAGTCAGACGTTGCTGTTGCTCCGAACTCTCCCCAGTTCTCATCGAAATAGGTGCTGTAATCACTTACTCTTTCCTCACCTTCATTCCAATTGTTCCAATGGATAAAACCTAATCTCCTTTTATTGGAATCATATATTTCTATTGCACACTCATCATAATCATCTAACCTTCTTAAAGGATAAAGAAGTTGATGCCATTCATCTTCTTCATCAGTAGATAGTTTATAAAAACCATCTACACCAACTAAGGTTGGGACAAGTGTATGTGATAGTGGTAGTAATCCTGACATAATATTCTCCTATCTGTCTCTGCTAATCTCAAAGTCTTTGCCAAGCAGGTGGCTCATGAACGTGAGCATATGCCATACTGCAAGGTCATAAGGTTTTCTGTTTGTCTTACAAAAATTAAAACCATCATAATCAGAACGTGACCTGTTTGCTTTCTCTCTCTTTCTTTTTATGCAAAAATGCTCATGTGCGTTGTCACCTCTGCCATTAAAATTAATGATCTCTGGATCGTTCTTAAATACTTCGATGCAACCATCACCAATGTACTCTCTCAGGTACTCGACCTCTCTCTGTATTGTAATCCAGTTATGCTTTGAAATATCTTTATGTTGTGTCCAATAGTTTGTGTAACCCATAGTCTCTCTCCTTTTTGATCTCGTCAGATCTCTGTTTAAATACACCGATGATCTCCTTGTACGTTGCAAGGTCGGTAGTTTCTATTGTGTTTAATGCTTTTTTATTTACTCTCCACCAATCTTCAAGAGACTTACGTGTCTTACAGACAGAGGAGAACTCCTTGAATATTTCAAAGACGATGTGATTAGATTTCATTCATCAGATCCTGCCATTGATAACGAGGATCTTCTTCTTGGTTGTACATCCATTGTATATCAATAGAATTGAATCTTCTTCTTAGCTCTTGTGCAACCTCTACTGGTGGCGCCCATGCAGTTTGGAAGCTCATGTGAACAGATGTCTCTTTATCATGAATATCTGTGTGATAGGCATCCCACTTGGTACCCCAGTTTTCTAGGTTCCAGTCATACCATCTGTCATCTGTTTTCCCACAAGGGAATCTCTTAACAGACATGACAACATCGCCTTCCTTATTTTTAATTTCCTCTACTTCAGTTGGCAATTCACCCTTGTCGTTGGGTGTTGTGTCCCAATCAGGTGAGGGAATTATTTTACTGAAGGTAACGTCATCAAATTTAGAACCTTCATGCTTCTTTGTCATAAGCTTAATAACTTCAGCTATAATTTCCTCATCCCCTGATATTTCTACTTCGTTTGTTGTGTTATTTGGCATTTTAGTCCTCCATATAATCTGTTTGTTCTGATATGTTGGCAAGTATTGGTACATACTTTTCTACAATCCCAAGTATGTTGTCGTGATATAAGCAGTTGTCGTTAATAAATTTTGTTATATTTAAAAACAAATCTTTATAAGTGTATACCTGGAAAGGCTTTACTGCTGTCGTTCCATCATTCTTTTGATAGATCAAACTAAAGGTCATATTCTTTGTCTCTACCTCTAGCTTTTGATGAATAATAATTGTTTCATTTTGAATATGATTATTTATATCTTCCACGTTACTTTCCTCCTCTCTGTTTTCGTAGTCTTGTTCTGCTTTATCTGT
>VMHT01179876.1_pt1 | contig 11308 bp, 16 predicted proteins | sample 4693611 | NCBI WGS metagenome assembly VMHT01 (sample SAMN12280063, study PRJNA550983) | marine metagenome | isolation source: seawater sampled from same location over 5 years 0.02-0.2 micron viral filtrate | place: USA: collected off the coast of southern California halfway between the port... ... | reverse complement strand
CACCAGCAATTGCTGTAATCTTATTTGCTGGCATACCACCGTAAATACTACCAGATAACAAAGCGTTAAAGGCATACGAACCTGTATCTATGAAGTTTGTAACGTCAGCACTATCAATCCCTTCACTTACTAAACCAGCATACTCATTACCAGTTTCTTTAATAATATCTTTCAAAAAATTACTCATACTATATCTCCGTTCTTACAATGTGTTTTCTTAAAGCTCGTACAAGTCTTTCCATATTATCAATAATGTCTATTAAAGATTTATCGGTAATGTAGTGTTGTTTTTCTTTTAACTTGTCGTATTCTTTTAATGAAATCTGTACCATTGGACTTGGTGGTTGATGTTCATTTTCCATTGTGGCGTCCAGCGCTCTTTGTTTTTCTTCACTATCTGTCATAAAATATCCTTCAATTTATTATATTAATATACTATACTTTACTTAAAAAGGCAAGTCTACCTTTATTTATCATCATCAAATACCTGTTCCCATCCACGAGGTACTACGGTGTCCATAGGATTTAGGTTTTTCGGTCCATTCCATTCTGTTTTTGGCATTTGAGCCTGCCCTTCCCATTCAAACCTTAAATTTTCATCTTGTGGTACCCAACCTTTTCTTGGTTCTTCATAGTCTTCAGGTTTCACTCTTGTCCATAATAATTCTTTCATATCTTTTATATTGACCATACCAAAGTCATTATAAACACGACCCTCAAATTTATCAGCCATACTTAATACAATCTCTTTATTGTAGGCAATCTTTCTTTGATAGTCGTAATACTCTTTTAAATCTTTGTAATCTTCTTTTGATATCATCTGATTATTTCTATATTGGCATTCGGTCCCCATATTTCAAGTTCCTTTCTCAAACGATTATCATTCTTTAAATTATTATATCTGTTGGTTGCTTTCTTTTTCCACCAATCTATAATATTATTTAGGTTATGTTTGTCGTAATTGTCGTCTTTGATAACCTCTTTTGTTTTATTATTTACTATATCTATATAATTCTTAATACCATAATTACAAGTGTAATATCTTTTTCTTTCTGTAAGTTTTTTAGCATTAATAATAGTAGTATTAAACTTATCTAAATTATCACCAGATAAACTTCTCTTTACTAAACCAATAATGGCCTGTGTTAACTTTAACTTTCTACTTGAAGCGTCATCTTTGACCAGTTTGCCTACTTGATTTTCTACAAAACTAGACAGGTCATGGAAAGGTTTACCATGTATCAAAGGTATAAAATCACTATCAGTTAGACCTTTATATCTTAGATATGGTTTCATACCATCATATTGACTTGATGATTTACTATTACCATATAGACTTGTAGTTTCAAATAATGATAAGTTCATATCATACTTGTCATTTAATTTTTCTCTTACCCAATGACTACAACATATGGCAGCCAATAGTTTACCACCTAGATAATTAAAACCAAAAGGTTGAGTTGGTACTATTACAAATCCCATAATAGAAGTCTTATTAAATGTTACCAACTCTGGTACATTACCTAATAAAACATTTCGTGGTTTCATATTAATTACAGGCGAGCCACATCTAATAAAACCTACCCACTTATTAGTATTCTTTTCTTTTACACCTATCTTTAAATTTTTACCAGGCACACTTGACATATTAGTGTGTGAAGATATTAAATTTAAGAATGAATCAAATGTTGTATTATCTGGCTCTGTAATTTCAAAGTCCATATCTTGTGGACTCATATCAAAATTATCAAATATTTCTGTTTCAGGACCCATACCAGGTAAACTGGCAGATATAGTATCATTTAATTGAGACATCTTTTGGTCTCTCATATACTCATCTATTCTATTAAACTGGCCAAAATAATCGTTAAATATTTTAGCACAATATAATGCCTGATCTTTATTTAGGGTCTTCATCATTCCACATCACCATTAATCCAACTATTAATATAATAGGCACTAAGCTACAAGCTATTGCTATTGTTACCGTCATACTTCATTCCCCCATACATCCCAGCCTTGTGTTTTTTGTCTAGCAAACAATTCTATTCTAGGTAAATCACCACACAAATTTACTATATCGTCTCTTATTCTGTCTGGCTTTCTACTATGTTCTCTACGAATATCTACGACTAATTGTGCTACTGATTTACTAACTCTTTTAGGTCTTCCTTTAGTTGCTAGTAAACAGATTTCAGGATTGCCTCTAGTCCAATATCCTAAACCTGTAAAAAAACCAGGTGATTTTCTATTTTGTTTTGCCCAAGTAAACGCTACCGTTTTATATTCAAAGCCCCAGGCCTTTATGACTTCAAATGCTTTATGTAATAAAGGGTCAACAACCCACATAAACAATACACAATCTTTCTCAGCAATATTATTTACTGGTAGATTACAAATATCTTTTAATGACATACAATTATAGTGATTTTCTGGACTTTTACCCTTGCCTTTATCAGACCTAGTTGTAAATGTCCAAGGTGGATCAGAATAAATTATGTTATATTTTTTGCTAATATCCATATCAATAACATTATAATTAAAAATACTTTTGTATCCATTGGTGTTCTAGCTATGTTTTGACCAAAATTAAAGAATACAAAAATTGTAAAATACAAAAGTAATAAACTAGTAATCATCCGAAAAATGCCTCTAAACTTGCCGTTGGTTCGTGTTTCCAGCCTATCGCTTGTAATATAAATCTCATAGGATCTAAAAATGTTTTTTCAAATTGTAGTTCGTAATCAATATATTGTTCTAGTTTAAATTCTGTTGGTAGTTTTGTCATATAACTTATTACATCAAACTTAAATGGATTTGCCTCTAGTAATTTAAGAAACTTAATCTTATCGCCATCTTGTATAAAAGGATATTTTCTACCTAGATTAAATTGTTTTAGTTGATGATTGTAAATCAAAGCACCTTTAACGTGTATTGGTGTGCCTTTAATAAACACACTATTGCTGTCTCTATATTTTTTAATGTTATTACAACTTCTAGGAAATGATATTGCCTCAGCAGGTAGTTCTAAAAATTCTTTTTTAAATTCTGACACAAACTTATGTAAATCTGATTGTTCTTTAGCCATTATAATCTTAATAGCTTCTTTAATTTTACCACGACAGACCTGCGGTGTACTAGACTTGACAGCTTCTATACCCATTAGTTTTAACTTTGGATCAGAAAGTCTTACGCCTTCTTCATCTAGTACATTTAACATATACCGCTTTTTGGCCACCCAAATACCCTTGTCAGCGATAACTTCTCGTTTCATCACCATACAATTTTTAAAGGCATTTGTGTAATCAGATAATTCACCAAAACATTTTTCTAAAAATGGTTCTATTCTACTGCCAACAACCTTGTCAATAAAATTACATATTTGGTCATTAGTTTTACCCTCACAAGTTTTTTCTACTAACTTGTCAAGTGTAACATAAATTGAATCTGTATCTGAGGCCACGATATAATCTATCTTGTCGTGTGTCTGTAATATTCTGTTTAAGTATTCATTAACTTTAGTTTCTATAAATCTAATAATAAATTGGCCAGCAGTTGTTATACCACTTGCCTGTCTTACATCATAGTATCTAAAGTATTGATTACCAACAGCACCATAAGCTGAGTTTAAGGCAATCTTTCTTGCCCATTGTATATTATGACAACGAGATATTTCTTTTACAAGTTTAGGGTCTTTTGTTTTTTCATATTCTCGTTTTGCTTTTAACATTCTTTTCTTGTAAATTACACGCTCATTGTACATTGTTTCCATCATTTCAGGTAAGAAACCTTGACTATCATTTCTAAACATAGCACCATTAGGTGTAATACAAGCACCCTCTGTTTTTAAATGAGCAAGTGGTGTTTGGTTTGATAACATCTTTGTTACGGAAACACCAGATGATTTAACGCCTAATATCTTTTCTGGAGAAATATTATATTGAATTATAATATGTGGATATAGGGAGTTAATATCAAACGAAACAACCCACTTATGCTGACCAAGTTGAGGCTCTTTTACATAAGCACCCTCATACTTTGTCTCTTTTATATGGTCTTCTCTAGGAGGCACACATATATTTTTTTTCATTAAATGGTTTGCTATCAAAGTATCCCATACTCTAACTTGTGAAAATATATCACCATAGTTTACTTTACTTTCATAGGCAACAGTTAATGATAGGTCAATTAAACCTAGTTTATCTTCTAGGCCATCAACAATTTCTACATCTTGTATATTGTAATCAACAAATGATTGAAAGTCTTTCTCGTACCATTCTTTAAATGTAGGGTATGGCATTTCATCTTTACCACGACCAAGTTCTAGTTGACCAATAAAGTCAAGTTTATAACTCTCTTGTCTTTGTGGTATGAACCATTTGTATAAGTCAAGGTAATCTAAATTAGTAATACCATATAAGTCATAAACAGTTTGAGTTCTACCTCTTACTTGTATTTCTTCTCTTTGTATTAAATTCCAAGGCGACATTCTACTAGCAACTTTATCACCAGCTATTAGTTTAATTCTATTCATTAAGTAAGGTAAATCAAAAAACTTCGTATTCCAACCTGTAATAATATCTGGATGATTTTTTAACCAGAATTTCATAAACTCAAATATAAGTTCTTTTTCATTCTTACATTTTACATAAGTTACATCTGTTCTATCGGTCTTAAAGTTGCCTACGCCCCAAGTAATAATCTGTTTGTTAGTTTGATTTTTAACGGTAATACAAAGTAATTCTTCAATAGGATTTTCTACATCTGGAAAACCATTTTCACAACTAGTCTCTATATCAAGTGTAAATATTTTAATAAACTCTTTTGACCATTGTATATTTTTAGTAAACTCTTTACCAATATATTGATAATGGTATCTTTCAAGTCCATAGATTGGCGAGTTTTGTGTCACAACTTCTCGTCTAAACTTACGAGCACCGTCTATATTTTTAAATGTAATAGGTTTTAGATATTGACCTTGTAAATTTTTATATTCAGTTTCTTGTTGTGTCAAGGCATACAAAGTAGGACCAAAGTCAATCTTTTCTTTGTAATCTTTACCGCCGTGAATACCACGAACAAGTAATTTACCTCTGTGTTCAATAACTGATTTATAAAAGTTCATAATAAATTTTGGTGGAGGATACAGGAGTTGAACCTGCGACCTCCTGAATGCAAATCAGGCGCTCTCCCAACTGAGCTAATCCCCCTTACAATTTATGATTATCAAGCAAATGTGCTATCAAACCATTATGTTTTTTTTCTAATTGAATTTGACAAGCTAATCTACTTCTCATACGATCATAGTTTTTTTCATATTCAATTAATTCTGTTTCAGCAGAATCATAATCTGCCTCACCTACTTTACCTATCCATTCTCTGTCTATAATAACGTGACAAGTGGCACAGGCACAACAACCTGAACAATCAGCAGGTATTTCATCTATTGATGTTTTAGCAAAATCTCTAGCCGCCTCCATCAAAGACATACCTTCTTCAACTTGAACAGGAATCTTTTCCTGCCCTCTCATAAAATAGACAGTAATCATTAAAGTTTAGGTACTGAATTTTCTGTAATTAAACCTGAGGCTTTTGTTATTATTCTACTTGTATTTTGTTCGTAAGATTTTAGTATCTCATCTTTAGGATCGGTCATAAAAACAATCTTATCTTTTGTTAATGTAATGGTATCACTTTTACCAAAAGCATTATACAAAGACATCATCAATTGAACAGGTTGTCCTGGTGCTGATTGTTGAGGTATAATTACAAACGCTTTGTTTAAACTTATACCTTGATCATTTTCACCTACCTTAGCGATAACATCTTCGCCAGTAGATAGTCTTAATATTTTTACTTCACTTGACATAATATTTCTCCTTATTCATTATAATATACCACACTTTGACTAAAAAGTCAATGCTATTTCTTATCAAAACCAACTTTATTTGGTCGGCCTTCTTTTTCAATTGGTCTCAACCTTTTACTTAATACAAAAGTTCTATTAGGGTTGACACTCAAATTCATTAATCTCATTAAATCTCTATTTACCAGTAAGTCTGAACCTGACCTTGGTCTTTGGTCTAAACCTATTTCTACATCTTTATAAGTAAAACCATTAAATGTAATATCCATTAATATAGTTGGTCTTGTTTCAGATGGTTCATTTGTAGCATTTGATCTAAACACTTTACTTATACCGTGTCTAGGTTTACTATAAGTTTTACCATCATATTTCCATTTAACTATTTTACCGTCATCTAAAATTTTATCAGCGTGTAAAGCACAAGCCTTTGAACCGTTACCAGTATCAAACTTACATCTTACTTTACCAACTTCATCTAAATCTATTGTTTCTAACCAACCACATTCTATAAGTGATTGTCTATCCCAATGAGTTCTATTTTCTATCCAATCTACTACATTGGCCATCATTTCTTCGCCATCTATTCTACCTGATGGTTCTGAATCTGAATAGTAATCTTTGTGTTGATATCCTTCATAGTCAGCACCTGATCCTGGACTACCATTAATTTCTAATATGTAAGGTTTACCTTTATGTATAATGTGGTCTACACCAACCATATAAGCTCTGGAAACTCTAGCAGCTTTTAAAACTAATTCTTTTTCTTCTTTACTTAAAATGTATGGCTCTGCCTCAGCACCTCTATGTGTATTTGATCTAAAGTCATAAGAGCTATGACTTCTTTTTGTACTAGCAAATATTTTATTGTCAACACAAAAAGTTCTAATGTCAAAATCACTAGGCATATATTCTTGTATAATTAATTCTGCTTCTAATTTCCACATTGCCTGTAAAGTAGCAACTAAACCCTCGTAACTTTCTATTTTAATTACACCAACACCTTGTGTACCTGTTAATGTTTTTATAATTACAGGAAACTTACCACCAACTTTATCTAATGCTGTTTTAATATTGTTCTCGTTAGATACGAAAGCTGTTCTTGGTGTTGGTAGACCATACTTTTCAAATAATAAAGCTGATGTAAGTTTATTATCACAAGTTAACATTGATGATCTTGTGTTAATCATAAATGCTTGTGAGTTTTGAAAAGAAGATATTAGAGACAAACCTGCCTCATCTTCTAAAGCACCACCTCTAACAATACAAACGGTATCTCTACCTACAAAGGTATGTTTACCATTTTTACCGTCATAGTTATATACGGTCAAGGTACTTTTATCTTCGTCTTTTTGTGTGATGATTGTAGTTTTAGTATTTACAATAATACATTTAATGCCTTTTTTCTTACACGCCTTTTGTATAAGATCAGCAGTTGTATTTTCTTTAGGGTCTTTAGAGTCAGCCACCGTGACCATAGCAATAGTCATAGGCTTATCTTTACGACCTATATCTGTCTCTGTAATAAATTCTTTAAACTTTGGTACTTCCATTGTCGCTATCTTTTACTTCCTCTTTTTTCTCGTCAACCTTTTTACCTATATTATATTTAGCTGATAGCGTCCACTCTTTTTTTTCTTTAAATGGTAATACTTTAATTTGACTTAATGGCGCCTTGTTTTCTACATTTGTTTTTTCAACTATATCAATTAAGTTCCAATCTTGTAATAAGATTGCTATTGTGTTTCTTCTTTGAATATCGTTCTCAACTAATGTGGCTTTTTTGCCATCTAAAGCAAATAATTCTTTAAAATGTGTTATAAAGTATTTACCTTGTTTGTGTAAAATATGACAAGATTGATATAATGTTTTATCTTTTCTGGATGCTACACCAATTCTTGTTAAAGTTTCTCTGACTTTTAGGAAGTCGTCTGGCTGTTTGATTGTAACCTCTAACATACTTTCAGGCGACCATTGTATTTCTTGTTCACTCATCTTTGTTTTCTCCCGCCCTTAAACAAGGACAACTTAATTTCTTCAATTTGTTTATCTGTTAATATGTTGAGAGCTTGTTTTGCTTTTTCATTACTATAGCCATAATACTCTTTTACATATTGTAAATTCTTCAATTTGGTAGATGATAACCATTTACCGCCAAATCGTTTTCTCTTTCGGATACTATTTATGAAAAAATGAAATTGTATTTTCTTTGGAAGAAAGTGAAAGCCGTTTATCTCATTAGCTTGAGCTATACAATCATAATGCATTGATAGGCATTTGTTAATTATATAAGGTGGGTACTTCTTTTCCCACATAATATCGTCTGTATCTAATAACTTCTCTTTGCTAAAATTTATAGCATTAAGATAATCTTTCAATTCGTACATTATTTTTTCTTGTGTTTATTGTGGCCCTTATGACTGCCCATATAGTAGTCACCTGGTTCATAATCCCAAACTTTTCCGTGGTGGCCTCTATAATCTGCCCACCACATTCTAGCTTTTACGATTAATATACGCCAAAATGTTTTTCTCGCCATTCTATCCTCACTTAAATTTACAACTTGCCATTATTTCTGTCAGACAAGCAACCATATTTATCTCCTGGTCAGCAACAAAAGCGGATTTATATTGATAGCCAGCTAAAATTAATATAGCTTGAGGCACAGACTTTGTATCTAAACTAGAATACAAAGAGTCATAGATTGTTTTAAATAAATGAGAAGGCTCTTTATCTAGGTTTTGAACAACCCACTTTCTCATATCATTAAACCTTTTGTCTTTTAATGACTTTGTGAGCTCTTTTATATTCTCATTTGACATACTAAACAAGATACCACTATCAATCTTACCTCTAACAGAATATCTTTGTAGTTCATTTAATATTCTTCTAAAGTCTGGATAGTGTTTTTGTATTAGTTCAGATAAGACTTTTTTCTCAAAATCAATCTTTTCATCTTTTAGTATACCCTCAACTCGTTTCATAAAGGCCATCGCCGTCTTTACTTTCTGGCCATTTGTGATAGAAAAGTTAATTACGGTACAACGACTATGTAAAGCTGGTATAATCTTGTTTACAAAATTACAAGTAAATATAAATCTACAATTTTTGTAAAATGTTTCAATAAAGTTTCTTAAAGCAGGCTGAACACTATCAGCATTCATATAATCTGCCTCGTCAATTATGACAACTTTATGATTAGATTGTTCAGTAAGAGATACCGTTGAAGCAAAGTTTTTAATTTGATGTCTTAATGTATCAATATGACGGCCTTCGTCTGAACCATTGATTACAATATAGTCAGCACCAAGTTCTTCACATAAGGCCTTTGCTACGGTAGTTTTACCAATACCAGCACTACCAGATAATAGTAGATTAGGTATTTCTTTTTGTTTGATAAAGTTAGTAAATGTTTCTTTTAAGTCTTGTGTAAGAATACACTCACTAATAGTTTTAGGACGGTATTTTTCAACCCATAAAAAATCGGACATTTAAACCTCCCTTAAAATTCAGAGTCAGGTTCTAATGCTATCCAATATTGTACAGGTTTATTTCTATTTACAAAATGACTTATCTTTTGTTTAGAAATAGCAACATCATAATCATCTGATACCATTTTAAAGTTTTCTGCTTTAAAATAAGCTGTAAATGTTTTATCAGTTTCACCAACAGATATAGAATAATCATTTGACGATTTGTTCTTTTTATCTGTAGCAACTAATGTAATTGATTTACCATCACCTTTTACAGCGACATCTGGTAGATTTAATGTCATAACACCTTTTTGAAGTCTAGCAAAGTCATCTTTTTTTAAAGTAAAAGTAACTTCTTTATCTGGCATTGTGATGTTTTTAGTAGGCGCCACAATAACAGACTTGTCAGCAAAAAAGTATTTAATTGATTGTTTAGAATTGTTATCAGCAATCTGTACATTTGAACCACCATTAAAATTAAGAGAAGGCTTTTGAAATAACTCAACTGCTCTTAAAAATTCTGGTAGATCATATATAGCAAATTCGCTATCAAACTTTTCTGATATTTCAGCCTCAGCCAAAATATTTTTCATTGTTGAGATTGTTTGTACTTTATTTCCTGGCTTAACCAAAATGTTTTGATTAATGTCAGAGAAGTTTTTTAGTACAGCAACCGTATCACTTGATAGATTCATAATTTAATCACCTCTTTCATATTATAATTTAACATAGTATAGTTTATTTGTCAATGCTGTTAAGCATTGTTTCTGGATCAGAAACTTCGTAAGGGTCGTTGTCATCTGAAAAGTTGTTAAATCCAGGTTCTTCGTTTAATATTTCAACAACACCATCATTGATTAATGCCGAATATCTCCAACTTCTCATACCAAACCCTTGTTTAGGTTTAGCAACTAACATACCCATATTACTTGTAAATGTACCACAACCATCTGGTATCATCTTTACATTTTTTATACCTAGGTCTCTAGCCCAAGCGTTCATAACAAAGGCGTCATTTACTGATATACAATAAACATCATCAATACCTTTGTCTTTAAATTTATCATACATTTCATCATAGAAAGGTAATTGTTGGCCTGAACAAGTTGGTGTAAAGGCACCAGGTAGACTAAACAATACTACTTTTTTACCCTTAAATAACTCATCTGTTGTTACATCTTTCCATTCACCACCGATAAATGTACAACCACCTTTTTCCTCTGAATCACCTACTCTAAATTTAAATGTGTGATTTTTTACTTTCATATTCATAATATATTTCCTTTAATTTTGGAGCGGCTAAGAGGTAACGCTCCTCTGTCTGTGAGTTGGTAACCCACCGTAATACTTTTATACGATAGCCGCATTTTGTAATATAACATAATACTAATCTAAAGTCAATGCTGGTTGATAGTTGGTAATTAATATTTCTTTACCTTTACCAGCACCCTTGCTTTTACTAGCATTTTGTTTATTAAACTCTTTTTCAATCCAAAAATATTCGTGTTTTGGAAACCAAGTCTCTAACTCTGGAAAGTCATAATAAGATAAAACAAACTTACCTTTTATACTTTTTAGTTTTTTCGCCAAGTCTTTATGTTGGTGTCTTTGAAAATCTTGTACATAGTAATCTTCCATTTTATAATATGGTGGATCACAATAGAATAGTGTATCATCATTGTCATACATATCAATAATGGTCTCAAATGATTCGTTATGTACTTGTGTGATACCTTGAATAAAATATAACCATTTCTTATTAGAAATCTTATCTATAAAATGTTGATACTTTGATTTATATTTACCTTTTAAATCTACAAATTTTGTTTTCTCGTTTAGTGTATCACCACTAAAACTTTGAGATTGTAAGTAAATATATTTTGTGGCTCTCTCTACATCACCTAATTCAAAATCAGTATTGAAAGGTGTTAAATCAGATATAAACTGATCAAATAATTCTCTCTTTTGTGGT
>VMHT01069094.1_pt1 | contig 11310 bp, 13 predicted proteins | sample 4693611 | NCBI WGS metagenome assembly VMHT01 (sample SAMN12280063, study PRJNA550983) | marine metagenome | isolation source: seawater sampled from same location over 5 years 0.02-0.2 micron viral filtrate | place: USA: collected off the coast of southern California halfway between the port... ... | reverse complement strand
TTGCCTAAAAAGCGGGGCCGGATAGCGCCACGCCTTAAGACTATAGCAAAAACCCTTAGCAGCCAACCAGCATTCTAGCGCGCCGGGACAATTGAAGCCGGGTAATGTGGACCAGCTTAAAAACGGTAATTTAAAGTTACCAATTGCGAACATTTTAAACGGTGTTTTAATAGCGTCTTTTAATGGTGCGTTAATCCACGTTATCAGTTTGGCCGCGCCAGCTTGCCATGCTTGCTTATTTAGCATAGCAGCGCGGGCGATGATGTTTAATAATGGTTGCAATAGCGCCGCGGGTTTGAAGTTATCGCGGGCAATGGTTGTTAATTGCGCGGTGATGAAAGCGCGATTCATTGTTTGGTTTGTTGTCTTCTGTTGTTTCATGGTGTGTCTATCCTTTATTGGTTTAATTGTTTTATACTACTTCCATTAATTGCGCCGCCCGCCAAACTGCAATTGCTGCCGCTTTTATGGCCCGATCTTTCGCCGTATTCATTGCGCGATGAACTGCCGCGCATACTGCGAGCGCTGCCGCCGTAATTCGCTGACACGTAGTCATTAACAGCTATTAATTGATTAGTGGTAATAAGAGCGAATGTTTCCGGGTCTGTGGTTTTTTTAACTTCCTCGCGGCTTTCGTTTAATCTGTCTTGAATCGCTTTTATAAATCCAATTCTAAATGAATTGCGCCATCCGCGCATCATTTCGGAACGCATACCAAGCCGCCGCGCGTTTGCGTCCGCTTTTCTGTATTCTTTAACACAATCTGTTAATAGTGTACGATATGCAATCACAAACATATATGTACATATTTCGCGATCGCTGGCACGGCCTACAAACCATATTTTATTACTGCCATTTTGCACCAAATGGCGGCAATTATTCGCTTTAGATATTGCCCGCGCTAAATCCCAAACATATTTGGCCGCGCGGCTTTGTACTGGTAATCCGTGTTCGTAGTAATCTACTTTCGCGTCTGTTATGCTTTCGTCTGTGTTATTTGGGTCGTATGCGTTTATGCTTGCTAAACTTATCTTATGTTCTAAAGTAAGTTTATTGACTTTTTTCATGAATGCGGCTGCTTCCGCTTGGTTGCCTATTTGTTCCGCGCTTTCTGCGTGTTCTAATAGCTTTTTGATTTTATCTAGTGTTTTATCTTGTATCATGTTATTACCTATCCTTTTTTTGTTAATTGTTGCTTAAATGTATAGTATTGTTGCTTACTTGTCAACACCCAAAACAACAATAACACGGCGCCGAGTGAATCAAAAAGAAATGAAACGGCGAACCCGGTCCGCTTGCAATGATTTGCAACCATTTGCAACCAGTTTAAAATTTCACGTCGATGAACCCTTGGATAAACTATCCACCGTCTTATAATGTTACACTTTTTTTGCGGTACACTAAGGCCAGCGCAACCCATTCGTGGTAGTGCCTCATAAATTTTTTTTTAGCCTTTTTTGTCAACACTTACTATGTGTATTTTCTGTAGCTTGTATGGACAAACAATGGCATAACTTATCAGATGCGGATGCCGACATACTATCAGATGCTATAGTGCAGAGCGAAAAATACGCCGCCAAACTTGCAGTTTTTCGCAGTGGCCTAATCCCGCCAGAGGATCGCTGGTTACAGATCAGCGCTCACGACATTTATGATAAGCTTAGTGAACGTGAGTTAGCTGTATTTGAGCTACGCACACTGCAACATACCTTTCCTGTCATTGCGGATGCTCTGGAGATCAGCGTATCCAGTGCCAAAACATACTGGCGACGCTGCCTTGCCAAATGCAATAAGGCGTTTATGTCAACCAACGATGGTAATAATGATGGGTGTTAAATATGATATAGATGGAGAGAAGGTTCGCATGCTTGCGAGCTTTGGTTGCTCCTACAACGACATTGGTAAATACTACCAGTGCAGCGAAAGCGTGATACGCAAGCGATTCCGCGCAGAATACGAAAGCGGAAGAGAAGAACTTAAGCTAAGTTTGAGAAAAAATTTAATAAAAATGAGTTTGACCGACCAAAATACCGCGGCTAGTATATTTTTGGCTAAGAATTTTTTAGGCATGAGTGAAAAGACCGCAGTAGACCTAACTGGAAACATCGAAAGCGTACTCAAGGAGTGCGGCTTTGAGGAGAATCCAATTGATCAAGCAGATAATCAACAGAGAGAAGCTCTGGCAGCTCTTGGGGTATCACCCGACACCACACCAACGGCGAATTCATAATAGCAAAAAAAGATTTCGCGTCGCAAATCTTGGCAGACGTAGTGGCAAATCGTATTTAGCGGCCCATGAAATCATACCGTGGCTCTTAACACCCAACACGCGTGGCTGGATTGTAGCTCCTAGTTACAATCTGGGTCAAAAAGTAGCTAGAGAAGTCAAACGAATTGTACTTCGTGAACTCAAACTACCCTTAGAAAGCAAAAAGGAAGTCAATGGCGACTTGTACTTTATGCGCCTTTCTGGTTTGAACTCCGAGCTATCCGTCAAATCTGCGGATTCTCCTGAGAGTTTAATCGGTGAAGGTATTTGACCCGGAAGGGTCACTTTTAAAATATCGATTACTTAGTTATAGATGAGATGGCATTAATTAGCCGTCAGACATATGAAATGTTTTTAAGACCTACCCTAGCAGATAGGCAAGGCTGGGCGTTATTCTGCTCCACTCCTAGATCCTACAATTATTTTTACAAACTTTGGAAACGTGGTGACGACCCAAAGTATCCAGATTGGGAAAGCTGGCAAGTGCCGAGCTGGGAATCGCCATTTTTTAAAGATGACATTGAACAACTAAAAAGGACCTTAACTCGTGAAACTTTTTTACAAGAAATATCAGCTGAATTTGTCTCATTTGCGGGAGCTGTATTCAACTTCGATCGCTTTACCCAAGTTAAAAAAAGACTCAAGTACAACCCGGAGCTACCTACCTATGTGGGAATTGATTTCGGTTACAGGACATCCTGTGCAGTGGTACTCCAGTGCAAAAACTACCCCGACAGGCTATCAGATCTGTACCAAATAGACGAAATATTTTTAGAAAACAGCAAAACGGAAGATCTGGCTAAACTGGTCAAAGGCTTGCCATATCCCATTACTGCGTATTTTGGCGACCCAGCGGGTGCGGGTTCTAATCTTCAGACAGGCATTTCAGATTTTCAAGTGTTCGCCCGCCAATACGGTATCCGAATCCGCAGTAGAAAGGACAAACAAAGCCGAGATGTGATCAATCGCATTAGTCATATGCGACGCTGGTTTGAAGATGCCAATGGCGACACACATTTCTGGGTAGCTGAACGTTGCAAGAAATCGATCAGTAGTTATGAAAACTATCGCTACCCGACACACAAGGAAGACCAGCAACTACGCGAAGTCCCACTTAAAGATGGGGTAAATGACCACATAAACGATTGCTTGGGTTTCATCCTTGTAAACTTATTTCCTATTAAAAGTAGAACAGCTGGCATAATCGAGTGGTAATATTACAAAGTCTATCTGAAAACGCAATTCAAGAGTCTCTCAAAGAGCATTTAGGTTACATTGAAGATGAGCGCACAAAAGAGCGCGACTTCATGCTTGATTTTTACGAAGGTATAAACATCGACCACTATGTTGGGGATTATTTTAGTCGAGAAACACTCCGACAAGTCCCCATCATGCAAGGCAATATTACCAAGCGCGTAGCGTCCTTAATTGCAATGACCTACAAGCGCTCACCTCGATTACGTGTCAATGATCGCTACAAAGAATTAGTAGATCTAGCAAACTTACAGGCACAGCGACGTTTGTTAGAGCGTTTGACGTTTTTACTTGGTACAATGGCATTTCGTAGTTACTGGGATGAAAACGTTGGAAAAATTAAATATCAAGTGCTAAGTCATTTTACTCCGCTTTTTGTAGCGGGGGATAGCCGTGATGAACCAGTTGGAGTAACGTATCCGATAGAATACCAAGGCAATGCACGGCTGGACACTCCAGTTCACGCGGTGTGGACCAAAGATACACCAGCTGGAGCCGGAATGCACTATCTGGTGGACCAACATGGAGAAAAAATATCTGTTAATGAGCAAGATCGCAACCCTTATGGTGTATTGCCGATTACCTTTTGCCATCGCTACCCGCCTATACGAGATTTTTACGCGGGAAGTGGCGCAATGGATGTCGTAACATGCGATTTAGCTACCTCAGTGGCCATGCATGAGCTGCAACTTTGTACACGGTATGGAGCGATGGGGATCAAGTATCTTACGAATATTGACGATGCATCTCGTGTAGAGATTGGAGTGGATAAACTGTTATATCTTCCACAAGATTCTGAACTAAAAGTCACCTCGCCCGGTGGTTCTCTTACCGAGATTATCGAAAGCATACGATTTTTTGTAGAAGCCACACTAAATAATAATCATATTCGCGCAAAATACGCTAGAAATGACTCTGGTAATGCGCCTTCGGCAGCTAGTTTGCAAATTCTGGAGCTTGAATCCACAAATAATAATATTGCAATGACCGAAGATACGTGGCGGCCTTGGGAGTCGCGTAGATATGAAGTCGATCGAAGAATTTTACAAGTAGAAGCCAACGCCGACCCCGGACCTGAATACTCAGTAGACTTTTTAGAGCCAAATTACGCCGTAACCCCAGAATCAGAGATCCAACTGTGGGATTGGCGTCTGAAAAATGGTCTTGCAAGCAAAAAAATGTATTTTATATATCATAATCCGGATTATACCCCAGAAGATCTTCGTGAATTTGAAGAAATGCAAGCCGAACTAGAACCGCAACAATCAGAAAATCGTCTACTAAATAGACTACAGAGCTAACATGGCCGTCATAGACGACGCTTCATCTAGCTATCTAAAATCTTTGGAGGTTGCAGAAGATGAATTTATTAAAGACATACAAGAAATGGAAGAGGATGGTCTATCTGGAGAAGAGATACTGGCTGCTCTCGCTGCGCTTAATGTTGCGACCTACCTTATTGAAGATCTGGGTATGTCTGCCGCCATCAACACCCAAATGGATTTCACGGAACAGCTTCTGGATGATCTGCCGTTTTTTGGGAATATCACCGAAAACCAACTCGTGGCTCTCCAAAATGTACAACGATCATCCATCGTCAAGTACACAGAACACTTAGGAGAGCGGATACGTCAGGAGATTATCACTGGCACGCAGCTGGGTCTAAGTGCCGATGATATAAAAGATCGATTAGCAAGATCTGTGAATGTCTCCAGAGTTGATACGGTCATTGATACAGCGATGACAAATTATCAACAGCAAGTGATCTACACCATGACCGAAGAGTTCACAAACGAAACACGGTGGGTGTATGAAGGTCCATTGGATAATAAAACACGCCCTGTATGTCGTGAAATACTTGCAATGCAACCCTTTACTCGCGATGAACTAGAAAGTCGATTCTCTGGTGCTTTTACAGATCGAGGAGGACCGAACTGCCGACATCTCATCGTCCCATTGTCATCTGGAGTGGAATATAGTGAGAAGCGCGCACAGGCACGCAACGAAATCAAACAAAAGAAGCGATCTGGAAAATATAAAAAGCCAGAAACGATAAAAGAATATTATGAGCGTACTAAATCTTAAAGAGGTAATGAAGTTTACCAAATCAGACTTGCAAGAGTTTGGCACGGATCTGTTGCTTACGCATTTGTCACAGGCCAAAGAAGGTATTGACGCTGAAGGTCAAGAGTTTGAATCGTATACCCCTAGATATGAAAGATTAAAAAAAGCACGCAAAGCAGCAAAGGGTCAATTTAGCACGCAAACCAACCCACCCAACCTCACGTTAACCAACGCGATGTTTCGGTCATTTAAGTTAATTAAAACAGCGGTAACGGAAGAATTAGCCATTGATTATGGTATTACCGATCCAGTACAGGCAAAGAAGATGATTGCCAACTCAAAAGGACGTTTTGGTAAGCCTACAAAACGTAGCAGAGTTACGATTAGAAAAGACAAAGCCAGAGTGATAGCAAAGCGACAAAAGCTAGGACCAAAAGTAGAGAAAGCAATTGTGTTCAATTTTGCAAAAAATATTAAGAAAAATTTAAAAAGACTTACAAACCGACCAACGATCATACGAATGTAAAGGAGGACAGTATGTCCGAAGACGCAACCACACAGGAAGCGCCGCAGCCAGCGGAAGGTGTTGAACGACCACCTATAGAAAAAGCCGTCGCTCAAGAGGTGGCCCCTAAAAGCCAAGAACCAGTTGAACAGCAAAGCTCTGAAGTGAATCAGCTGATCGCAGACGCGAAAAAGTACAGAAAGAGAAGTCAGAGCGTAGAAGCAGAACTTGCTCAGTTGCAAAAACAGATTGCTAGTGATCGTGAAAAGCAAATGGAAGAACAACAGCAATGGCAGCAACTCGCTGAAGAACGTCAAGCACGGATTCAAGAGTTGGAGCCTGTTGTCGAGCGAGCCAGATCTGAGGAAACGCAAATGCGTGAACAGATCCTTTCTACGTTCAGCGAAGAAGACCGCGAAACGTTTGGTGATCTACCGATGCCAAAGTTGCGCGCTCTTGCGAATAAACTAACCAATAATGAACAACGTTTGGCTGTTGCATCTAACCCGGCAGTTCCAGCAAATGAAAATCTGAAAGATTGGACGAAGATGAATAAAAATGATCGCGCAAAAAACTGGACTTCCATTGTGAATATGTACGCCAAGCGCAAAAAATAAAAGGAGCCTAAAATGGCTTATACAGCTTTTGCTGGTGACGCTACACAAGGTGCTGGTTCACATTTAGACAAAATGATTCCAGAGCTGTGGAGTGATGCAATCATGCGCTATTTTGAAAAAGAACTCGTTATGCGACCATTTTTTGACGACTACTCAAGTCTTGTGCAAGGTAAGGGGGACGTAATCCACCTTCCATCGATACAAGAAGTGGCTGTTGGAAATAAAACCGCTAACGAAGGTGTTACTTATAGCGTAAACACAGAAACAGAGATTCAAATCTCAATCAATAAACACAAATTTTCCGCAAAATTATTTGAAGATATAGCGCTCATACAAAGTAATGAGCAGCTATTCGATAAATATGCTGCTTCTATGGCTTATGGTCTTGCTAAAGCTTTGGATAGTGATATTATTACTGAGTTGAACTCGTTAGGTACTACTCAGGCGTTATCTGCGGATAACACACTTTCCAACGCAGATGTCGAAACTGCATTAGGTACATTGATGGCAAATGACATTCCAAAAGAAGAATGTGCTTTTTTTGTGAACCCATTGATGTATGCTGATTTACTCAACTCACGCTCATTTGTTGTGGGTGGTGGTAATGTTGGTGGTGCTGGTGCAACTGGAGTCGGATTTGGTGGAGATTTATCTGGTAATTTTCCAAGTTTATTTGGAATACCAGTATTTCAAACCTCATTGATTTCTAGTGCAACAGGAGCTGGCACGCATGCTGGTTATCTTGCTCATAAGAGCAGTGTAGCTGTAGCAGTTCAGAGCGATATTAGAATGGCTTCAGAATATTCTGTTGATTACTTAGGCACTAAGGTAGACTACTTTAGTGAATTGCCGTTAGCATAGGTGACTATGTTAATTATTAGCGCGGAATTAAGCGGGAAGGCTAAGTCAAAAGATACGCTAACCCGAACCGAAGGCCATATGGGTCAGGGGCAGAGCATAGGAGATGCAATAATTCTCCCACGAGGCCGCGCCATCTTACGAGATGAAAAGGTATGCCGATACTCAGACGAAAGTTTGAGAGCTAAGATAAAAAACTTAGCATAACAATTGAGTTGCCGACGTGATCTACGGAGTAAAAGTAACTACTGCGAATCAAGTGAAAGGAATTGAGTTACTCAATCCATAAGCGATAACAATAACAGGCGGTGGCTTTGTCATCGCCTGTTGTATTAAGTAGAGGACATTATGATCGTATTAAAAAAAGAAAATCATTACTGCAACACCCTATCCAGAGACGAAGCGCAGAAGCTTGTAAATGAGGGGTACGAGGTAATTAAAAACAAATTTGGCGGTCCAAAGATCGTAAAGCAACAGCCAAAGAAAAAAGCGACAAAGAAGAAAAAATAATTCGTACGTCAGGCTCGTTCACGGTTCGCTACAACCTTAGAGATTAGGAGAACAAATGGCAACATCAAATCTGCATAGATATACATCGCAAGAAGCCTTAAACCGAATCGGTGGCGGCGGGTATGATTATGTTACCAACGCAACAGTGAATTCTCACACCTACGTTGCAATTCAAGCTTTATCAACAGATTGTGTTATTAGCGCAACCTCATCGGATACAGACATTTGGGATACGTTATCCAGCATTACAATAAAAGCCGGGCAAACCATTTTTGGTGAGTGGACATCGGTGACAGTGGCCAGTGGCGACTTTGCTTTGGTTTACAGGAAAAATAGTTAGGAGATATTATGGCAGATTTACATAAACGGTCGGTACAGGAAGCATTAAACGTCACGGTAGGCGGTGGTTGGAGCGTACAGAATGCGTTAACAGCCGGGTCAGATGCAGCTGTTACCAACACGGTACATAAGCAGCTAGCAACCATGACTAGCACAATAGGCGTGCATTCTGCCGTAGAAATCTATTTTAGTTTTGCAACGAGCGAAACAGATATAAACAAAAGCAATGATCTGATTATTCCAAAGAATACAATGATTTATTTAACCGTACCTCGTGGCCTCGGCAATACAGTGTACTTTTCAGTATTAAGTACAAGCACTACTTCTGGCGCAGTACGATTGGTGGAGATTTAAGATGTTTAGTCCAATGGGGCAAACCAATCCCGAAAACTTTGGTAATGGCGGTACAATTGACGGAGATTTAATAGTAAGTGGTGACCTTCAAGTATCTGGTGGAGGGTCATTGAGCTTCGATGAGATAGTAGAAGGTACATCGCAAGTTAAAGTAACAAACACATCTGCTTTTTTAGTAGAGAAAGCCGATGGTACAGATGTATTTATAGTAGATACAACTAATTCTAGGGTAGGAGTGGGCATAGCACCTTCACATGAACTTACTGTTAATAATCAAATAGGCATAAAAAGAGATGGAGTAGATACATTTGCAACTATGACTTTTGATGCTTCTGGATTTACTTTAGATAATTCTGCAAGTTCTATTGTTCCATTAACTGTAAAAGCTGGAGGTAATTTTTTAGCAAGAATTACAGGAGATGGGAAATTAGGTGTCGGATCTAGCTCACCTGAAGAAAGAATACACAGCACAGGAGCAATAGTATCTACAGGAGTAAATGACACAGGAGCAACTGCTGGTACAGAAAGAGCATTTATTGATTTAGTAAGTAATAAAGCAAGAATCGGACACTTTAGAGGAACAACAAGTGCTGGTTCTGGTGGGTTACAATTCTATACAGATAGTGTTGAAAGAGCAAGAATTGATGCTTCTGGAAATTTTGGTATTAATTGTGATCATCCCAGCGTTCCTTTGGAAGTTGAATTAAGTGGAGATACAGGAACTTATTTTGAAGGTGGTGGAAGTGGAAATGATGCTTCTGATTTAAGACATCTTACAATTACAGCATCAACAACAACAAGTGCTGGAGATACACATACACTTAATGCAGAAAGTGGTAGTGGAGTATTAAAGTTTGCTACTTCTGGAAGTGATAGAATGATTGTCAATTCTACAGGCGTTGGTATAGGCATATCGCCAGCAGTACCTCTCCACATTTCAAAAGCTACAGATGGTGGATTAACTGAAATTTTTATTAATAATTCGGCTAGTGGTGGCTCTACAGATGAAACAGTTGGAATTAGATTTACTCATAACCAAGCAACTGCCGCTGGAATACTAGCTGGAAGAACAGAGGATTTTAGTAATTCTGCTAATAGGTCTGGTCATTTAATATTTAAAACAAATAATAATGATTCTTATGCCGAGCGTATGAGGTTGATTTCTGATGGTTCGCTTGGTATTGGAACTGCGAGTCCAGCAGAACTTGTCGAAGCTGAAAAAGATCAAAATGCCCATACAGTAGTTCAAGTTGATAATAATACTGCTGGTACAGGAGCATCTGGTGGTTTTAAAGCATCCGCTGATGGTGCTGATTTATACATGAGAGCATTTTCTTCAAGTTTTACGACATCTGGTCGCAATATTCAAGATGCAGTTCAGTTGTTAAGTGTAGGTGCATCTGGTGGATTTGTAATTGCATCTGCTGATGCTACTGCTGATATGTCATTTTGGACAAACAACACTCAAAGAGTTACGATTGATGGAGCAACAGGATCGGTTGGTATTGGAAATGTAAGTCCAGACACACTAATGCACATCCATAAGGCTACTGCTGGTACAGTAGATTCAAATGCTAATGCACAATTAACTATTGAAAATAGTAGTCATGCTGGAATACAATTTTTATCACCTAACGATGCAAATAATATAATTTATTTTGGCGATGTAGATGATAATGATATTTCATACATTGGATATTTGCACTCAACTAATGACTTACAATTTTTTGTAAATGGTGGGGTAAGATTACAACTTGACGCTAACTCCAGAATTTCACTTGGTAATAATGATTCTAGTGGAAACATTTATAATACAATTTTTGGCTACTTAGCAGGAAACTCAGTTGCGAGCGGTGCAACTTCAAATACGCTAATAGGCTATGCAAGTGGAGATGCTATTACTACAGGGTCTCAAAATACCGCTATAGGAGAAAGCGCTTTAAGTGGAACAGATGATGGAGCAAGTAATGTTGCTATCGGTAATTCTGCAATGGGACTTGGTAATTGTGGTACTTCTAATGTTGCTATAGGTTCACAATCAATGGTTGATTTAACAGGAAGTTATAATACTGCCGTGGGTATGCAATCATTATTTGACCTTACTAGTGGAGGAACTAATGTTGCTATAGGTGCTTTAGCTATGAAATTTGCTAATGGTGGAGAATCGAGCAATATAGCCATTGGTGTTGAGGCTATGAGAGATGTTAAAGAAAATGGTAATACAGCAGATAGCAATATTGCTTTAGGTTCTCTTGCAATGAAGGGTGGCACTTTAGGTGGGGATTTTATAGGCAACATAGCTATTGGGGATAGAGCTATGGATTCAACCAATACAAATGCTCAAACAGGAACAATAGCTATTGGACACCATGCTCTTACAGCATTGACTTCTGGAGCTGGTAATACAGCAGTAGGCTATCAAAGTTTGCAATCAGTTGATGATGGAAGTAAAAACACAGCAGTAGGATACCAAGCTGGAAACACAACAGAAGGAGCTACTAAATCCACTTTTATTGGATATGATACAGAAGGTAGTGGGG
>VMHT01064237.1_pt1 | contig 11310 bp, 9 predicted proteins | sample 4693611 | NCBI WGS metagenome assembly VMHT01 (sample SAMN12280063, study PRJNA550983) | marine metagenome | isolation source: seawater sampled from same location over 5 years 0.02-0.2 micron viral filtrate | place: USA: collected off the coast of southern California halfway between the port... ... | reverse complement strand
ATGTATGACATAAAAACATATCTATCTGAAAAAGGATACAAATGCAACAGGCTAGCTGAAAAGGTAGGTATGACACCGCAACAGTTTAGCCACCATATAAAGAAGAAGAAAGATTTGTCACTGAATCTAACTATAAAACTATCAAAGCAATTAGATATGTCTTTGGAAGGTTTTATAAACAAAGTAAAAAGTAATGATTAATATTGTAGTAATATGGCCGAGCTAGTATTTACATACGGCACTCTAAGAAAAGATAGCTGGAATCACGATTTTATAAGTGATGCTAAATATATAGGGAGTGGTAAGACTGTAAACAAATACACGATGTCTAAGATGTCTATACCTTACGTAACAAAAGAGCCTATGACAAGAATCACAGGCGAACTATACGAAGTAACAGATTTTATATTAAATAGACTAGATGGACTAGAAGGTCACCCACAGTGGTATAGACGAGAAACAATTCCTGTTGAAGTAAACGGAACTGTACACGATGCGTGGTTGTACTTCTATCCAACAAATCAAGGAAGTATTGTCGAGAGTGGTGATTTCCTAAACTAACTCTGATAATATACTATCGTAGCTGTTTTCTACCACTAAGTACTTATCTGTACCTCTAAAATAAATAACCGCCTTATCATCTCCGTGTGCCTCAGCCCAACGTCTTACGTAATTGATGTTGGCTACATTGATTATTGTTGGCTCTGAGCCACCGCCCTGGCGTGTTACTTGTACCTCTATAAATGGTGTGTCTAAATTCATCTTAATTATTTTTCTTGTGCTTCATTCTTCTTAGAACTCCCTCCAAAGAAGAAGTCTATAATCGTATTTACCTTTGCAGACATAGCACCAAATATAGTAGAGATAAAACTTATCTCAAACTCTCCCATATTTATCCCACCTCCAACAAAATGTTGGAACATAACAAAGCTTATACCAAAGTATGCGACTGTAAAAAGAGTTGCTAATACCTTTTGTATTAGAGCATCATCTTTGTACAAGTCTCTTGCACTTTTTCTATCCTCTACCTCCTTTGCAAAAGCATCACGCTCTGCTTCAAGAAGTAATTTTTTTAATTCTATTTTCGCTGCATCACGTTCCTTGTCAGTCGTAACGACCTTATCAAGTATGCCTTCTGCATTATCTACTAAACTACTGAATAATCCTCCTAGTATGTTCATTCTTTTACTAAAAATTCCATTACGATAGGCAAGAACTGATTCTCTTTAGGACAACAAGCTAGCTTACTGTCTTCTAGTTCTTCCGCACCGAACTGGTCAAAGTCTACCTCGACTTCTTCAAACATAAGTTTCTGAAGTCTTGAGCTAAACTCATCTTGTTTCTTTTTATTAAACTGTACGACATTGTCTTTGACGACCAACTCGCCAGACTTATTTCTTTTACCCAACTCTTCTACCATAGCAATACGAGAGTCCTCAAACACGTTTAGCTTATCAACAACACGTTTTCTGTTGCGGATAAGCTTGTGTAATACTGTAGGTTTGATTTCTTCTATTTCGGCGTATGCCTTTTGCTCCATTGTTTGGATTCCGTTTAGCAATCCAATTAAGTCTTTGTTCGTTAACTTTTCCATAATCTTATTATTTTATACAAATCTACTAAATAGAATGTCACTATGCAATAGCAAAGAAACCGTACTCTAATACAGGTGTTCCAGAATCAGCATCTGCAACTAAGTTCTTCACTCCTGAAAAAGGTAGTAAAGCAAACTCGCCTGGTTTTAAGTCCATAATTTCTTCACCTGCATCTTCGTCGTTACCTGCGTCAGCGTCTAAGAATATTTTAATATCTATTGTAGTGTCTAGATTTTTTAAGTAAAGTATACCTCTACCTACTCCATCCTCTAATCCTAAGATTTCTGTTGCTGTAGCGCTAGTTGTAATTTGTTTAAGCTTTACGTCTCCATCCACCGTAACATCCTTTGTAAGAGAAATGTTCAGGCTATCAGTAAGAACGTTCGAGCTAGTAATTGTTAATGTTTTTGTTATTGTAGCCATGTTTATGTGTTATTAAAATTCAAATATCCCGTGCTCTAAAATAGGTGTGTTGTCGTCTTCTGCTTTAGCTCTTACCTCTGCTGCTGATTCCCAAGGAAAGAATGCAAACTCTCCTGGTTCAATCTGCATAGCAATTTGAGTTCCTATATCTACTAGTATAGCAGTCGTGCTATCCACATTCTTAAGGTAAACCATTGCTCTTGTATATGTAGCGTGAGCATAAATTATTGTGTCCGCTTGTGACGCAGCCATTTTAGTTCTGTTAATTTCTCTATCTCCAGTGATAGACAGTGAACCTGTATTTGACAAGCTCAAAGTGTCGCTGAACAAGTCCGTACTTGACAGCGTAAGTGTTGGTGTTAATGTTCCTGTTGCCATTTTAATTTATATTTGTAAAGTTACGTATGCGATTTGAAATCCTACTTCACCTGCTGTCAAGTCGTTTACATTATCTCCAGTAAGCGTAAGTTTCAAGTCTATTTGTGTATCAGCATCGTTGCTGAATGTCACACTGCTTGAATAAAAAACAGTGTATGTTGTTGCGGCTACTGTAGCATCTACATCTGTAGTTGTTGAGCCGTTTAAGTTTGTTGTTCCACTCTCTAGCTGTACCACAGCGTTAGATAAGTCTGGTGCAGCAAAAGCTACAGTGTGTTTTATCTTTGCAGCTACTAGCACGGCTCCAGCTGGTATGGTAGCTACGTTTGATATGGTGTGTGTAGCAGCCGCTCCACCTACAGCAAAGTCAGCATATGTATAGCTTCTACCTACACTTACTAATCCTGTTCTCTGTACAATAAGAGTAGATGCATCTTTAGACACAAACTTATTAGCGTTTACATCAAAAGATACTATAGAGTTATGTCCAGGGTTGGCTAGACTTACATCTGATAAGTCAGTCAAAGCTACAGAGCCACTTGATATACCTGTTACCAAGCCTCTGTTGTTTACTGTTACACTAGGATTTGTATATGTTCCTTCGGTTATACCTGTCTGCTGTGCTAGCTTTGTTTCTGTTACAGCTCCCGCTCCTAGCTTTGCTTCTGTTATAGAGCCATCAACAATCTTTCCAGAAGTTATAGAGCTGTTCTGTATATTAGAAGTAGTTATAGGAGCGCTCTGTTGTGATAAAGTAGCAGATGTAATACTACCACCAGCAGCTACTACAGTGTATAGTAAGAAGCTATCATCAGGAGCTGACTGCGTTGTGTTTGTTTCATACGTACCATCTCTTTTGATGTATACATATGTCGTTGCACTATTACCAACAGATACTACAGTTGATTCAGTTGTAACTAACTTTCTACCAGCCACATATATTGTGCCTGTTGCTATTGTTAAGTTCAAGGAAGATATTGTAGCCGTGAATCCTGATATAACATGGCTTTGTGTAACACCATCAAATGCATCCCACATTCCGCCATTCAATACAGCATCTTCAGAACTATCGCTAGTACCTCCTCTTGTTTTGTATGATGAATATTTTCCCATATGTTATTTTTTGTCTGGGAATATTAACCCAGTTATCCTTGTGTATTCGTTCATTTCTCCCAGCAGCCTGTTCAAGTCTCTAACAAGTCTTTCTTGTTCTTTAGTGTCTATTTTAGCAGATTGTACTTCTTTTATATTTTCTGCAATCTTTGGTGGTGTCTCACCTAAATTTATACCAAAGAAAGCAAGAGCTCTAGCCAATCTTTTACCCTGTTCTAGTATGTCTTGATATAATTTATCTGACACACTAGTTTCTACTGTTTTTGTCTGAACAACAGTTTCGACCTCTACCTCTACGGTTTCCTCCTCTTCCTCTGCTCGCTCAGGTACTATAGAAAACTCTTGCTCTTCAACTTGCTCTTGGAATACTACGCTCTGAATTCTACTTGTTGTAGTGTCTTTAAGGACAGTTGCAACCTCAGTCACATCTTTATCGTTACTTCTTTCTTTGTCAATATCTTCGACATCAAAACAACCACAATATACAATAAATTTCTGATTAATGCAATCTAATTCGTCAGATGTTGCTGTTTCTCCATTCTCAAAAACAGACAATAAGTCGTTTGCGTATACTAAATATTCTATTTGTAAATGTATATGCTCTACATCTTTACCTTTGTCTAAGAAGTCTTCTAATACACACATAAGCTCACCTATACACTCGCTAATCTCGTCTATTTTATCTTGATATGTAAGTGTGGGAGCGCAACTAGCTAAACCAAATTCTTGGCAAGGTAAAGTTTTTGTAGGTTCTGTAAGGCCTGGTAAAACTTGAAACGTCTCTGTTGTAGAGCATGAAGATGAGGTTGCTGTATCTGCAACAGTCACTGTAACAGAATACGTGCCAGGAGATAAGTTAGATATGTTTTGTGTAGTAGCTCCGTTGCTCCAAAGATAAGATGTACTTAAATTAAAACCAGTAGAATCTTCTTGCGTTACTGTTATCGTTATAGCTCCGTCTCCAGCTGCATCAAAGCTTTCATCAGTTACAACACCTGATACTACAGGACTAAATCTAGTGCAATCAAAACCATCCACAGATTCTATAGAAACAACTGTGGTTCTTCTACAAGAATCTGCGTCTTCTACTATAATATTATATGACCCACCTTGTAAAGCTGTAAAAGTTTGAGGGTCATTATCTCCTCCAGAAGATGGGATTTCTATACCGTCAGGATATTGCACCACATATTGATATGTAGGGTCTCCTCCTGATGCTTGTATAGTAAAGGCTCCTGCAAATGTGGTGCTACCAGATACCACTACATCTGGTGTAGTAGAGCTTACTGCAACCTCTATAGTTTTACTTAAACAAGGGTCTTCCTCATTTGGACCACCTGACGTTTCTTCACAAATGTTGTAACTTATCACATACTCAGACTCACAAGTCAAAACACCAGTAGCGGTAGCGAATAAAGTTTCTATTTGAAACGTATAACTAAAATTAGAAGTAAGTGATGATAAAGAAGTTATTGACACCGCCCCATACATTGGCGCATCAGCAGAAAAAATAATAAATGATGGAGGAAATATGTCATTTGCAGAGTTTCCAGTTAGGTTATCTATAACATTTGCAACATTATGAGTAACATTACCTGCTCCAAAACCATTCTGCTGACCTACCAAGGTCGACGCTTTCATGTCGTCCCAAGAATGATTTGGCGCTGATATGTCTGGTGAAAAGACAACCTTTACCGTTGAGCCTGAAGGAATACATTCTCCGTTTGATATTGCTTGACCATTTACAGATACTACACCTTGATAAGGTAAAAAGAAATCACTACAATCTAAGTCTTCTGCTACTTCTAAGTCTCCACATACATTAAAAGTTCCAGAAATCTCACAATCTAGCGTTGAAGGACCGAACGGATTTAATGAAAGTATTGATGTACTGACTAAAGTTACCTTTGCGGTTATAGTATATATGATTGGTTGGTCGAAGTAACTAACAACAGAATCCATAGGCTCGAAATTGGACCCATCTCCGTTTATCTGAATATCTGTAGCAAACTCTCTACGTACAGTTCTGCATGGTAATTTTCCAAAACGTACTTGTCTTGCACTCGTACTACTGAATGTTTGTGGATTGACTAATGCTGCTGGGTTATTGTAACCTGTACCAAAGTTTTCGAAAGTTGAAAGGTCTCCGCCGTTTATTGTTTGGGCTGTTAGAGTAAATGTAACCTGGTCTACATCTACTCCATTATACTGAACAAAGTTTGGGAAGCTCAGTAGAGCCATTGAGTTATTTGCATGAGGACCTGAGGTAGGTGTTACTATTGTATTGCCAGTAATATCTACTAACTCATTCCAACTTATATTATTGCAGTCTAGGTCTATATCACCTATATTACCAGGATTACCTCCTCCAGGGGGGTCTCCAGGGTTATCATCTATAGGGTCGTCAAAGCCTCCGCCTTGGTTTATATCTACAACAGCTGTAAGAGAAAAATTATCTCCTGAAAAGTTTCCAATAGATACAGGTTCTTTTGGACCAGAACCATACGAAATTTTTTCTGCCTCTATAGTTATCTCAAAGACTTCTGAAATTTTATCTGTAACATCTTTGTCTGTTGTAGTTACAAATTCTATGTCTACAGTTCTGTTCGGCTGTATTACTATTGGTAGCAAATATATAAACTTACCTTCGCTTTGACTTCTTACAGGTTTAGCTCCTACTACATTGAGCTGCACTCCTTCATTATCAGAGGGTCTCTTACCAATAGTTACAATCAGGTTGTTTATAGTTATTGGAGCGTCCTGATACAGTTTGTTTGTAAAGTTTATAAACTGTACTTTGTTTTTTGCTCTTGAGCTTTTATTTAGACTTATTTTTAGCTGGTTAGTAGTCAGTCCCAAAAACTGCTCCTCATCAAAACTTTCAGATATTGACACGGTAGCGGTTTGAATACTTAGACTTAGAGGAGCTGTAATTTTAACAGGTTTTGTTCTCTGTCTGTCAAGAAAACCAAGAATAGTAACATCAAACTTGTAAGGAGACGCGGATGGATTTGAGTTGTTTAAGGCATTTAGTTTTAACCTACCAAGCATACTCATTTGTCTACCTGGCTTCAATACCGTTCTTCCTATTACATTCTTTACTATTAATTCTACATCACTTGTATTTGTAGATGTTTGTGTAATATCAACACGAAATCTATTGCCTTTTGGAATGATAATATTTGCACTTTTCCTTGCTTTCTTTATAGCATTAGCAATTTGAAACTTAAAGTCATAGATAAGTTTCCTGTCATTAGACCTATTGCTTGGCTTGAGAGTAAAAGACTGTTCTGTCAGCCTAAAATCTACGCCACCTTGTCTTCTAGAAGAATTAGACATTAGTTACAGTTGGTGCAATGGTTATCACACTGGTTATTTACTCGTGTTAAAAGTCGACCTGCACAAGCGTATGCTCCTACAGAAGTTGCATATTCAGCAGCATTTAGAAGAGTTTGCATTCTAGTAGCTACATGGATTAGGTTGTCTCCACATCCTAAACATCCACTATCACAAGTTGACATCAATATTTTATTTGCACATTTGAAGGATGTGCACTTAAAAAATATTTGTAAGGTAAAAGAACCCTCTAAGGAAGTTCCTGCTGTGTCAGAATAAACTTGGTACAAGAATGTATAGACTCCATCTGGAAACGAACTAGATACCAAACCTACATCAGATGGCTCTAACTCTAAACACTGACACGTTGCTTCGTTGTCTTTTAGCAGTGTTACCATACCATCTAAAGATATAGCGCTGCCAGATTCTCCTGATGGAGTTACAACTGTAAGTGTTATTTTACCTGGTACTGTTATGTTTGGGAAACCATACCCTCCTGTATTAGATGTAGAGTATGCTCCTGTAAGGTCGCATAAGACAACCTTACCGCACTCGGTAGAGCTTTGTTTGATTGATATTTTCGGTGATATAGCCATGATGTGGTATTTTACAAATATAGTTAATTAAGGGTCAAATGTCAACGCTGAATTTCTTCTTCTTGAATCTGTTCCTTTTGTATAATTTCTTCTTGGAATCCTCCAGTAACCTTGTCTTGTTCAAACTTACTTACTCTTTCTAAAGGTCTTGTTAATAACTCGTTATAACCTACGCCTTTTAGTCTCTGCAATCCTAGTCTATCAAAGGTTCTTTGAACATCAGGACCGCCAAGCATTACAGGAGCAAACATCAATATTGTCTCTGTAAGTTTTGCATTAAGAGCTAGTCTGTCAGAATCACTCATCTCATCATATTTTTTACCGCTCATCTGCTTAGATATTCTAAGCAATTCGTTATAAGCTTGATATAATGGTATCTCTTGACTAAAATACTGTTGTTGTTTTTTACTAGTTTTAGCTCCAAACTTCTTAAATATTTTTTCTAAAAATTTTAATGAGTTTGCCCCCGTGTACAACGGATTGTTAGCCAAGAAGTTTCTCATAAACTCTAACACTAAATTAGTATCATCTTCTAACTCTAAATCATCTTCATCATCTAACCCAAACAACTTGTAATAATTGTTTCTTAGTGAGTTTACGCCAAATAGATTTACCCATGTTATTCCTGCTGTGTTGGCAAACACAGAGCCAGCCGTCTTCAAAGCAAACCTATTGTAGTCTGGACCTATCTTATGTTTCCTTCTTAGATATGCTTCAGCTATCATATTAACTATCTGATTTCTCTGTGTTGAGAATATCATAGTTGAGTGAACTAAAGCGGTCATATTTCCAAATATAGATTTACCGCCTCTATTTGCTGCTGGTCTATTTACAAAGTCATATATAGGCTGTGTTTTTCTTATAGTTTTTTCAAACAGCTGTGTTACAGCATTCCAATATTGCTGAGAACCTTCTTTTAAGTCTGTCTCGCCTTGAACTTGTCTTTTTGCTGCACCCCATATAGCTTGTACAGTAGCGGCGTCCATCAAAAGTATAGCGTTCATAACAGGGTTCTTGTCTCCTGTAAAGTTTACAAGAGCATTGTAAGCTGCTACTGGTATTCTTCCTAAACCTTTTGTTCTCAAGAAGTTTCTTTCTTTTTGTCCTGGCTCTAATCCTTTGAATGCTTCTGATAAATACACATCTATCTTACCTCCTAAGAATCTAGTTCTTCCTAGTTGAGAGTATTGTATAATTTCATTAACATTATTGAAGAATAATTCTGTGCCCTTTATACCTAGACTTCTTGGTATTGTTGGCAACTCAAAGTTAGGACTAAAACCTTTGATTGCTAGATTTAGAATATTATTTACAACACCTGTTCCTACCAATCCTATAGCTTGAGCTATATCTGGTAAAAACGAAAACCCTAGTTCTTTTGTACCATAAGCGTATTTAGGGTCTATCACGGGAGATATAAGGCTGTATGACATTGTCTGCTTTACTGGCACACCAAAACTACTAAGAGCTTTTACTGTAAACGCACCCATCAAAGTTCTAAAAACTTGTGAGCTTTCATTAAATAGGTCTGTGTCGGCATTTCTCATAAACTTATCGTTCAACTGGTCTAAGAATATTTGTTGAAACGCCATAAATGTGTCATTTAACAATGCTTTTGAAAATCTTGCTGACTGACCTCTTTCTTTACTAGCTCTTTTTTGTAAGCCTATATCTGTAGATTCATACTTGTTAGCTATCGACTCTATAATTTGATTCAAGTTAAATGCAGGAATAGCAAACGCTCCATAAGACGCAACTCTGTTTTTTAGTTTTTGAAACTCTTCTAAAGCATCACCTATCTTAAGATTTTTGTTAGCCAAATCAAATCTTGGGTTTGTAAATGAAGGAGCAAATATTCTTTTTTTCTTTGACTCATCTTTACCCACTGCGGCTTTATCGTCCTCCATTCTAAATATAGGGAAGAAGCCTTCCTCTTTTACCATATCTACACCGTGCAGAGCTCTATATATAGGATTCATAATATCATACTGCAAACTTATAGCTCTGTTAAATCCAGCCGTAAGTTTTTGATAATCAGCGTTGTTTTCTACTATGTTTTCTATATCTGTTATAGTTTGACTATCGAGCTGGAAGTTGCCATCTATAGTGCCAGACTTTCTCTTTTCCTCAAAACTTACGGTTTGATTACCCTCAAGCATTTGCTTTCTTATCTTAGGGTTACGAGTCAGCATATATAGGCTTACAACCTCCATATCTGTTAAATTTGCAGTCTTTCCTAATCCAAATCGTATTGTATTCTTCGCTAGTCTTTGAGCAGCCTCTTCTCTAAGTTTTGGGTCATTTATATATCTAAGACTTATTTTGTTAGCGTTTTTCGATAGGTAGTTAAATAAACCGTCTTTACCATCAAACACTAAATCAAGGTCTCTCTTTATTGTTTCGTACTTGTCTTGAGCTGTGTTAAACTGCTCGTAGAATATCTCTCTAGCAAAACCATTGTGCCTACCAGTTCTACCCATAACAAGAACGTCTTGTCTAAGAAGAGACATCATAATTAAATCTACTTGAGAAAAGTCTAATTGACCCATAAGAAGTGCAGAAGGCAATGACAGCGCCTTGTTTAAGGCCTCGAATGTTGCTCTAGATATATTACTAAAGTCACCTGCTAAAAGCTCTTTAAAAGCTTCTCTTATACCCTTCATGTATTCATCCTTATTCAAAAACTCTGCCATGACCTGCTCTGTATAGAAATCTAGGTCTGTTCTTCTTTTACCATTTAAGTCTAAGAATAAAGAGTTAGCAGCCGTGCCTCTGTACTGTTGTGCAGCCATAAGCCTAACCAGTTGGTTGTATATCTTTATAGCTTCAGCAGACGGCTCTTCTATAGTACGACCCTCTTGTAGCATCATCTCTGATACTTCATTAAGTACTTGATTCTCTTCTCCTACTTTTACACGCAAAGTCTCTTCTAGTATCTCTAGGTCTTGTGGAGCTACAATATGCTGTTGTGTAGGACCAAAGCTAACCCTACCAATACCCTCAACTTGTTTCTTGGCTTTATCTATAATACCAAGGTTTTTACCTTTATGGAAAAGCATTTCAGAAAGAACTCTAGCAGGGGTAACGCCTTGTGGCGCTTCATCTAGTATCTTTTTTATTTTAGCAGCAGCGAATCTATTTGCTTCATTTGGAACAAATCGCTCTCCTACCTTACGCTCGTTTATCTCTAACCCTCCAGACAAATCAGACAAGAATGGTCTTATGACTTCTGCTTGTTGTTCAGACATAGAGTCTAACAGAAGCTCTACATTGAATGTTGAGTTTTTATCACGAGCATAGTCTTTGGTTTCGTTGATTCTCTTGTCACCTTCGTATGCTCCAACAAACTTAGAGTTTGTAGCTTTTATAGCAGCAACACCTGTAGGAGCTACACCTTTGTTAAAGTTCTCCTCTAGTGTAGCTATAATATCTGGGTGACCTAGATATGAACGTATTCTATTCCATATACGATTTATTAGATTGACAAAGCTAGAGTTTTGATACCTCTTCAAGTGAGCCTTACCTAATCTATCTACCAACCCTTCTTCACCAAACTTTCTTATACCTTCTTGTATAACAGAGTCATTTCTAAACATATCTACATAGTGGTGTCCGTACTCGTGTGGCGCAATATCTAAGTTACCTGAGTTTACCGACCAGTCTACCCCTCTCACTAACGCTCCATTTAAGTCTGTTATATATGCAGCACCTCTAGGTCCTCTTGGTATACCGCTAGGTCTTTTGTTAAATACTACAATGTCAGGATATAACTCCTTCATCTTCTTCTCTATCTGCGATTGTACCTTTCTATCTTTTGCTGTATATATAATACTTCTAGATACATTGTTGTCGCTGTAGAATCCAAGAAC
>VMHT01175190.1_pt1 | contig 11311 bp, 10 predicted proteins | sample 4693611 | NCBI WGS metagenome assembly VMHT01 (sample SAMN12280063, study PRJNA550983) | marine metagenome | isolation source: seawater sampled from same location over 5 years 0.02-0.2 micron viral filtrate | place: USA: collected off the coast of southern California halfway between the port... ... | reverse complement strand
AGTTCTGAGTCTACCTCGGTGACAGTAAATTTTACTGAGTCTGCACCATATACCTTGAACTGAGGTTGTTGTGTTGTGTCTGATTGTGCCATTAGCCTGATCTACCTCTACGATCTCCTGTTGCTATCCAAGAGTAAATGTAACCACTACCATCTATGTAGTAACCACTGTTGCCATTGCTTCCTGAGTTACCCCCTGAGCCATTGTTACCAGGATTTCCACCTGACCCACCAGCATTGGATCCACATCCATTACCAGCACCACCGTTACCACCTGAGTTGTAACTACCATTATTACCACCGTTGTTACCACCAGAGCCAGCAGGTATACCTGCACCACCTCCACCACCACCGCCTGAAGCGTTGTTGTAGTTGTAACCTGTGCCCTGTGCATAACAATTCTTACCACAACTATAGTTGTAATAGTATGTTCCTACACACTGACCGTTGTTTCCACCACGGCCACCGCCTCCACCTCCCCACATCTGTCCATTGTTCTCAATATGAACACCTGTGCGAGTATATAATGCTGTGCCAGCTGACTGTGCACCACCACCTAAGTTACCACCATTACCACCACGTCCAGCTATACGAGCATTAGAGTTGACTTTGATGTACACCTGTGATTCAGATCCATAGTTTCCTATGTATACGCCAGGATTACCACCTGCCTTACCAGTGATGTGTATCACACCACGTATTCTATCGCCATTATTATATGTACGACTGAGTGATGGTGACTGATACCCACTGGTAGTTAACCATGTGCCTAAGTTAAATGTGGAGGTACGTGTACCACTGAGCTCAACATAGAATGTGAATACATTCTCTGCATCATGGAACTTACGCCATGAGCCACCAGATTTAACATATGCTTGTTTGACTGTACGCCATGAACCACTGTGTCTGACTGACAGTTGGTCAACCCAACGCCATGTGCCATCATGTTTTGTACGTGAATGTAATTTAGCACTCAGATAATTTGCTACACCTGAGTCATAAGGTAATCCCATAATTTAATATCTATACCATACGTCTCCGTTACTACCACCACTAGGGTTGTTAGTAGAGACTGTTCTTGATCCGTATGCGTTGGATCCTGATCCGATTGTTAGTGTCAATGTACCTGTGCTTGAGTTAAGACTGATACTTGTACCTTGGTTGCTGACTGCTAGTGATCTAACACCAGTGTTACCAATTTCTATGCTGTTATTGCCATTAGTAATGCTGATACCATTACCAGCACTGATAGTTGACAGTGCGAATCCACTTGACGAACCTATAAGTAACTGACCATTAGAGATAGTAGAGGTGTTTAGACCTGTACCACCATATGCTCTATTAATTATACTGCCTTGCCATGAACCACTTGTGATAGTACCCACTGTAGCAAGGGATGACGCTGAAGTCAAGTTGCCTAGTGTATCAATCACACTCTCGATAGTTGCTTCTGTTGTAGCATCTATACTGTCAATACCTTTTAATGAACATGTACCACCACTGTCTGAAATAACATTGGTTGATCCGACTGTCAAGTCACCACCACTAATAGTTAAGTCACCTGTTAGTGAGAAGTCATTGTTAATGGTTGTAGTACCAGTGCTAGCACCGATTGATACGGTAGTCGCTGCTCCACCTATGTTTAGTGTAGTGGTTGTGGAATTGATTAGGTTGAATGTACTCTGGTTAGTTGTTATGTCTCCACCATTGACTGCTATGTCATTAGAGAATGTAGCAATGTTGGTTACACCTAGAGTACCACCCAGTGTAGTAGAACCTGTGCCTACTGCTAGTGTACCAGTTGATTGTATGTCAATGCCTAGCCCATTCTTGAGTTGAATGTCACCTGTTGCATCAGAGTTACCTGACCCACCTGTAATAGAAATATTACCTGTGTCTGTTAATCCTTGCTTGACCCAATAGTTACCATCCCAGTACCATCCTTGATAGGTACCACGTGTAGGTAGTTCTAATAGTTTCCAGTCACCATCGTTCGCTGATCCTGTGCCTGGTGTGGTAGCAACAACGTCAATGTTTTTACTTGCCTCACCTGTCTTACCAACTGTGATGTCAGCACAAGTGATTCTATCATTAACTGTAGTTTCACCCTGTACAAGGAACTTACCTTTAAATTCTGTTGTTAGAGTATTACTCTCAATAGTTATCTTATCCCTGATGATTATCTCATCAAATGTAGGACGTAAGTTTGCTGTCTCACCAACAACTGATAATACTGGAGTGTCTAGTGATTCTTCTTCACCTGTAACTGAACTGATCTTAGTGTTACCAATGAATAGGTCACCATTACTGTTAAGTCCAGAGTAGAATGCGATACCACCCTCTTCCTTCTGTGACTGTGCTAGTAGTATCTCATCACTTGTAAGAACTCTGTTCTGTACTGAAGGTAGACCAGTTGAATAGTTACCTGGTCCAAAACCAACGTATTCAAATGTGTGGTTACCTGATCTTAAGATACTAGGTCGTCTAACCTCTAGGTCTGTACCACCTGTACTATTCAGTGGTATCATTCTTAGTGATAGGTCTAACTCTTCTGCGTCACCATCTCTTGCTTCAAGTGTGATGTAGTTAGCAGCAGCTGAGTCAGCTGAGTTGTAGTTAACATAATTATTTTTCTGCTCCATGATGTACTCAGCCACCACTTCTCGTGTGATTGAGCGATCAAGTGAAGTTGCACCACTGCCATCAGTTGTAGTAACAAGTCCAACAATAGTATTAGATGCTACTGATACAGCAAGTTCTGGGTCTTCAGTTGGGTTGTCCTTATCTAACTGTGGATATAGGTTGTTGATATTCTGAGAGAACGCAAAGTCACTGAGGTTACCGTTAGATGGACTGATCTTACCATTCAGCATGGTTAGATAGTAGATACCATTTTGTGCACCTGACTGTAGTGTCTGTACTTTCTCAATATCGTAGATATAATATACTTTCTCGTATGATTGTCCAGTCGCCACGTTACGTGGTTGCATGATATAACCGTTGATTGGGTCTCTTGATAGAACTGAGCTGTCTACCACATATCTCATACGATATGTTCTGTCTCTAGATGATCTGTTGTCTGGTATTCTCATCATATATGATGCACCAGTGAACAGTGAGGTAGCATAGAATGCTTCGTTACCTAGATGGTAGTGTACGCCATAACCTGTGTTGCTACTTGTAGCTGCTGTTATCCTTACATACCATGTGCTGAGTTGATCATCCCATTGTAGTGGGTGATTAGGGTCACCAGGTACAAAATTTTGTGTGGTTATATTTGTGAAGTCTACATCATTAACTGAGGTATTACCTGTTGGCGTGATGTTAGCATAGTATGTCTGAGGTGTAGAACCATTAATCAATGACACATATAATACATCATTGATACGTGCACCGAGGTTGTAACCCTGTAGTTTATATGGAGGTTTAGTTGCTTCTGAGTTATATCCATAGAGATATAATCTAGTGTCTACCGCACCAATATATGACCACGTGACTCCTCCATCAGATGAGGATGCTGAAACGTGCGTGGGAGCTGTGCTACCAGTAGTACCACCAATAGCAGTATAATACGCATTACCATTGTAAACGACACTTGTACCTGCTGCTATTGTTGTACTTGATGACCATGTGGGTTTCGATGTACCTACAGTTCTACTACTGTTATGTTGTATCTTCTGTACATCTAGTGCGATATATCCAACTGGAATCTCATCTATACTACCAGAATACACTGTTGTACCAGTGACTGTAGTACCTCTGAATCCTCTGTTTAGAGTAATAGTACCATTAGTAGCAACACTTGCTATTTGATATGACTCTGTAGAGTCAATAGTTGTGATACGAATAAACTGATTAGCAGTCAGTCCATGACTGGTATTCAGTGGACTAGGTGTGACTGTCTTATTGTTAAGCTCAGCATCAAATGTATAACCTGCTACTGCTGTATACGTACGTGCTAACTTCTTGGGAGGTATAATATGTGTGACCTTACCCGCCTTATCTTGTGTGAATGGTAAGTTCTTGAAACCTTTTGCTCTTAGAGCTGTTGATCCGAAGTTAGAGTTAGAGTTGGTAATTGACTGGTCGCCACCGCTAAGGGCAACGAAATGATCAGCAAAACCAACAGCGAATACAGAAACAGCCTGGATAACTGCATCGTTAGAGCACTTAACATGGAAGTTTCGGTAGCTCGGTTTGTATATACTGTCGCCATCTGTGTGATTACCTGCTATGTAAGTTGATCCATCCCATTTGATGAATGCGTTGTCATCCTTCTGCAGTGATACTCCAGTGAACTGAGCAACAACCATAGATTTGAAACCAGTTGACTTATTACCATCAGCATGCATACCACATGTACCCCACGTTGAACGTAGAGATATGTTGAATATGTATGGTGACGCTGAGTCAACGTTATCAATCTCAACTCTTACTGTAGAACCAGTAGCAGTTGGGTTGTTAGCAGGAGCAGCCTGACTAGGATCTTTAATTATGTATCTGAAGGTTGTGGTGGTTGGTACTTCTGTAATAAAATATGAACCGTTAAATCTACCAGCCACAGCCCCTGAGACACCTTCAATTTGAACTGGTGTTCCGTTAGAAAATCCATGGGGAGTTGTTGTTGTTACCTCTGCTGTTGTAGTATACACACCACTGTTGATGTAGTCTGTGACTATACTACTAATTGTGATAGGACCTGAGGTATTAGGACCTACAATTCTGTTCTCCTCAACTCTCTTCTGGAACTCATCAGCAGCAACGACCCCAGTAGTATCAGGGATGTCATCAAATGCTTTTGCTACCTTCTGATAGAATAGATCAAGGTCGGTAATAGTAAGAGCATTACCTGCTGTGTCATTAACACTACTCAAAGTATTTTTACCATCAGCATATTCAAAGCAACACAATTTGTGGTGAGAATATGTTGGAGGTGTTGATGCACTAGGTTGAGCTGGGTCAGTATAGACACCAGTATTAGGACCATCAAAGAATGAGAACTGCCAGAAATAACATCCACCAGTTACACGAAATATTGCTGATCTTTCGATTGCTCCTGCGTTTGGATCAGGAACATATAATGGTCTTAGCTTAGTCTTTCTAAGATCCATACCCACGAGTGATGTACCTCTTGGGATTATGATACCACCCTCTACACTATTAAATTTGTACAGTAGGTTGTCTGGGTTAGGTGTACCATCTGCATTCTGTAAGTCTAAGTCAGATGCTGTACTTAATATTGATATATCGTCGTCTATAAATGCTTGCCCTGAAGTATTTGTACCAGGTCTATTATCCAGTACATATTCTGAGGGATATAATACTATTGTAAATGACTCGAAAGCATCGTTGAACTGTCCAGTACGATATGAGAATCGTGCTGACTCAACAAGTGCTCTTTGAATTGACTTGAATGGTCTGTTAGGACTATTACCTCTATTGTCAAATGAATCCGATGCGTCGAAATCGTCTGGGTTGACGTAGATACAACGACCTGTCTTCGAGGTAAAGACATTCTTCAGTCTAGTTAGTGCCATTTAAGTAATAGTTACGCTTTCTTCAAATCCTATAAAATTAAATGCTACGCCAGCTGACGCACTCACATAAAGGTTCTGCCACTGTTCAAGGACTAGCCCTGTTAAACTCACTTCAGAATTATTTGGTATTGGATATGATTTTAAGATCTTGTTCTGATCGTTACTGTATGATACACCAGAAATAATAACCTCTGGGTATGTACCAGTCGTTTGCTTCCACTCTGCTGTCACTGCTGTACCACCTGTATTACTAGAGTTATACAGTGTCACTGTTGATAGAGAAGGATTCCACTCATAACCTCTTGATGAGATTGATAGTTGACCTGCTCCACCGATACCAGATACCCTCTGGTTAGTTGGTTCTGTATAATATTGTGACTTCACGTTATTAAACAGTGAATCATTTTGGAATAACAACTGACCTTGTAGTCTGTCATAGAATACAACTCTACCACTGGTTCCAACATAGGAGTCAGTAATAGTTCCAGATCCACCACCAGCTCCTGCTAGTGTTAATGTAGCAGCTGTCACTGGCCATGATCCAACTGGTAACTCATACCATACTTTGAGGTTGGCAGCATCCCATGCGATACATTTACCTGTTTGAGTTCCAGATAAACTACCACCTGTAATTGTAAGAGTCTCACCTGGTACATATGCTGTACCGTTATGACCTGAGATAATAACATACGAAGATGTTACCTTTGAGTTAGGCATAAAACTAAACTCTGAGAAGTTTGATACTGTAGGACTCTGTGAGCCAGGAACAGCAAACTCAATCTGTTCTGTATAATCTTGAATAGCAACGTCTACAGTTGCTGTTGCACCAGTCGTATTCATTATCCTAAGTGAACCACTTGTAATAGTCGCACTAGGAGTTGTGTACATAGGAAAATCAGCACGAACTAGACCATTTGGGTTAGCTGACTGGTCAACGTATGCATGTGAATATTTTGTTGTAGCGGACTGATAGGACGCTAGTACACCGTTTGCCATTTATTTAAGAATATGCGTGGAAAATAACTTTTGTTCTGCTGGTAGCAGAGATAGAATCAGCAGTGATTGTCTGTACTGCACCGTTTAAGTCTTCCAACTTAAGACGTTTAGCATATATAGCACCACCAATTTGGTTGACTGAATCTGTTTCAGTAACATAGAAGTCACCATCAACATTACTGTCACCAACTACATCGAGTCTTTTACTTGGAGAAGATCTATTGATACCCACGTTTCCATTGGAATCAATGATCATTTCATTGGTACCATCATACTTGTTAAACTTCAGAGGAGTCGCTGCTAACCTCTTCTGAATAGATAAGTTTGATGAATCACCACCAATAAGTAAGCCACCTGTAAAGTATATATCTCCTCCGACTTCGAGCTTATATGCTGTTGGAGTACGATCTATACCTACACGATCATTCGTGTCGTCAAGTATAAACGTACCATCATCGAAGTTGACAGATCCAGTAGTAACTAGGTTATTGACTGAACCAATAGCAGATATAAGACCAAGGTTACCTGTGTGGATAATCTCGTTCTTTGCTTCAGTAGTTGTTGTATGATTATATGTTCTGTACTGTAACGCACCACCAGAGGTGACGAAAGCAACAGTAGCAGTCGTATAGTCTTGACCACCTGCATCAATAGTGATGGATGATAAAGCACCATTGACCACGACAGGAGTGATAAGAGCATCAGAACCATCACCTGTGATAGTTGCTGTCATTGCCTGTGATATGTTGGCACCTGGATTTGTAATAGTAAATCCTGCCACTGCACCGTTAGTGATTGTTACTGTCACCTCTGGTAGAGTATATCCTACACTTGCTATTCTCACACCATACGTGTAGTTGGATGAGCTATAGTCTGTATCTTGGTCATAATATTTTAAATCAAGATACCTAGCTGCTGAATCAGTAGTAACTCCTAAGTCTGCTACTGACCTACCTGCGTTGGTGTCTTGACTTGTATCAAAAAACTTTAACTTTCTGTATGTCCCAGTGCCACTTGTCTGATTAAGTTGTACATCAGCAGTGGTTGTAGTTGCAGCATTTATTGTGACTGGGTTGTTTGCTGTAAGGTTGGCGTTGAACGTAGATACCGCTGCGACTGTAAGTGTATCATTATTGTCTGATCCTACTGTACTGTTACCATCAACTTGGAAGTCACCAGATAATGTGAGGTTAACACCTGTTAGGTCACCTGAGAATATAGGTGATACTAATGTCTTACTGGTTAGTGTCTGAGTTGATGATGCAGTAACGAGAGTGTCAATATCAACACCAGCATCGGGGAAAACAAATGTCCTAGTTGTCCCTGTTGGTAATTGTGTAGCAGAGAATTTTATTATCTTACTATTGTCTGAACTATTAGGAACAGTAAACACTGAGTCATTAATAGCAATAGTAGAGTTGAATCTAATCAATCCAGTACCTAGTGCTTGGAATGTCAAGTCTAGGTTAGAGTCTGCTGAGTCTCTAGCAGATAATACAAGTGAAGTAGATTGCTTCTCTAGTAATAGTTTAGAGTCACCCAGTGATATACCGAGTTCACCTTGAGTTGTTGAATATAAACCAGTCGCTGTCTTCTGGTCAAATGCTAAACCAGGTTGGTTCTGCGATCCACCAGGCACTGCCTTGAATATGGATCCTACTTCCGTCTTTTTATTTGTATCTACTGGGTCAGAATTATCAAGCAACAGAAGGGTATCTGAAGGTGATACTGTAGTCAGTAGAGTTAGGTCTGATATCTTACGAGTTGCCACACGTACCCTACATTAAGTTCTCCATTTATTTATACGCCTTATCGAACACAAAAGGACCGTACTTGCTTCCCCATGTCTGATTACCCTCTTCATCGTATCCTCTGTCCACCACTGTGTACTTATCTTTCTCCAATATTGCCTCAGATCTGAGGTATCCATCATTAACCCATGGACTTTCATAGTTCCTACCGATATACTGATTACCTTCCTTACGAAAGTGTATATCTGCTACTGGATTGAGTGCTATTATCTCATCATCTCTCTGTATTATCTCTATCTCTTTGCGTCTATACTCTTCACCGTTATGTTTGTATCTCTGTCTTGATAAAAATTTGGTACCATCCAACCTCCCATGTGTCAATAATACATGAGCATAGTATGACGGCCAACTGGATGCTTGCTTCCAGTTATTAAAATCACCTTCAAACCACTCTAGGAATTCTTCAAGCATTGAACTTGATTGCTAAGGTAAACCTGTACATGGGAGCAGAGAATGACTGCTGCCTTGCCGAGTGTGGAATAGTGCTATCAAATATAATAATTCTACCAGGTACATATGGTGTGATGTATTCTATCTCATCAGACTGATCATCTAATAGTATAGTTTCTCCACCCCACTCATGTTTCCACTCTCTATTCATATAGTAGAGTAGTGTCTTGTCTCCCTTACGTGAACTGTCGCAATGTACATCAGGACTCTCACTGTGAATGCCACAATTAACGTAGGCATTCTCTACTTTGGAAGGTACATACTTACCAATAAATTCCCCTACACCATCAGACATGAAGTTATCCATAACCCATTTCTGATCCACATAGGAGACAGGTTTTTGTGTTTTTATATCCTGTACGTCAAATTTATTCTTACCACTCAGTTGATATGGTAATGTACATGCTTCGACGTATAATTTAATCTGCTGTTGTGTAGATAATAGATTGTCTATTATATTCACTTCACCATTAGACAGTTTCATCTTTCGATTTACTTCTCTTACGAATCATTTTAGCATAAGCCACCTCTGCGGGTGACCAATCTTTCTTATTTTTAATAATTTTTTTGGCAGTTTTTCGGATTGATTCCGATTGTTCCATGTATTTTAGTATCGTTTTGGTATTTTGTGATATGGTGAATCATCTTCATCATTATATAAGTCGTCGTTGATATCCTCTAAGAGAATATCCAACTCAAATCCCTCTTCTATGAGGTATGAACTACCTCTATATAGGTCTTCATTACTCAAAACAGGTTTTTCGTTGGCAATACTCACTGTGTTGAAGTTGTCAGGTGTATCGTCCTCATCAAATGAGAATGGTATACCGTTTATAAAGTATACCTTACAAACCCCCACTCCGTCAAGTGTACGGAACTCTTTGTATAGTTGGGTTATTTCTTCCATAAAAAATCAAAAGGACATTTCTTTTCAGTTTCCTCTTCCGTCTTTAGTCTTTTTCGGATGAGGTTCCACGAGTAGTTCTTGTGCCAGTCTTTGAGCCAGAGGCTTTGGTTTTGTCGCTTAAGAACTTCTTTAGGGATGGATCGTTTTTCAACTGTGAATTTGACATCTCTAGTTCTTTGGCTAGAGAATCTAACATAGCAAAGCGGGGATCCTTTTTCGAGCCAGATGTGTTTGTCATAAGTCTTGAGAGTAAATCCGAGATTGATAGGTCGCTGCCATACTGATAGAGGAAAAGTTCCAGACACTATGTCTAGTCCTAGTCTTGTCATGTCTGGGTGTTGAAATTGTTCAATCCATACATCACTGTCCTCTGTCCAGAAACAGTAACCCTGATTGAACTGTATCTCTGGATGTTCCAGATTGTCCCAGTCAGTGCCAAGTATAAAATAAGTATCAAACAATTTCTGTGATAGATTTGTCTGAATTTTTTTCTCGGTAGATTTATATAGTATACCTAAAGGGAATGATTGTCTCATTACCCATGTGTTTTTGTAATATTCTTTAAAGGCAGGACATTGTGAATGACTATACGTTGTAGGATAATCCTTCAGAGCAGGTGTCGGTGCTTCAAAGTAATCATCAGCAAAGTAATCTAGTTCTCCCTCATCGAGAAAACTGTTCTCACTCCCACCTACAACATAATTGTAAAATATTTTTTTAGTCTTCATCTAAAGCTTTGTCCAACTCAGCATTCAGTTCTTCCTGTTGCTTTGCTCTTGCTGCTGTCTTCTCAGCAAATGCCTTGGATACCTTTCGCTTGTCAACCTTACGTGGTTTACCTGCTTTGTTTTCCTTGATGATAGTGATAGCGTCACCTACAGTGACTATCTCACCTGCTTGCTCATCTCGTATCTCTACGCTGAAGCATTCCTCAAGAAACATTACTAACTCAACTGTGTCCAGTGAGTCAAGTCCAAGGTCATCCATAATTTTGCTGTCCCAATTAATAGGTTCAACATTTCGTTCACCAAGAGTCTCAGCAATAGCGAGTGCTGCTACATTTAATAGCACCTCGTCTGTTACTGGTTTAGGGGCACTGCGTAAGATATTTTTGATCTCATGATACGTTGCCGAATGTGACATAATTAATACTTGTACGATACTTCATTAAAATCGCACGTTGATCTAACCAATTCAAGTACACGTTGAAACTGTTCAATCTCTTCGCATACCAGTTCAAGTGCTTCTGCCTTGTCACTGATTAGCGTGAACGAGCGTTTAGGGATGTCCACGACACACTCTTTTAAATAGTCTTCCATGGGTCTTCTCCTAGTTCATTGTCCTTATGATAGGGCAATGGGTACGCATTCGGGGTGGACATTGTGCCACTATGGACTCTGGCATACTTGATGATGTCAGTAGCATAGTGCTTGATCTCCTCCAAATCCGAACGGATCTCTTTATAAAGTGCCATCGCATTCTTCTGCTCAGGTACTTCTTTTACTTTTTCTTCTATGTAGTTTGCTTCCTCAGCGTTGATAAAGTCAACGAGAGTCTTAGCTTGCGACGCAGAAATGGTCATACCAAACATGTGGTCTGTTCCTTTACTAT
>VMHT01138233.1_pt1 | contig 11311 bp, 26 predicted proteins | sample 4693611 | NCBI WGS metagenome assembly VMHT01 (sample SAMN12280063, study PRJNA550983) | marine metagenome | isolation source: seawater sampled from same location over 5 years 0.02-0.2 micron viral filtrate | place: USA: collected off the coast of southern California halfway between the port... ... | reverse complement strand
TTAAAGTTTTCTAGTTTTTTGTTCTAAAATTGATAAAGTTAAAGGAATTAACGCTTTATGAACATCTAAATTATTAAACAATAACTTTTGTTTTAATTTTTTACGATCGTGCCTCATTTTCCTTTCTGATTTCCAAAAAATTAACATACTTGGTTTTGGGTTTGGATATTTTGACTTAATACCGTTTAAATTAAATGTGATTCTTTTAGGAAAAAAATAAAATTCAATATTAGGTTTTATTTGTTGTTTTTTATTTTTATCTTTATAAAAAAAACATTCATGAAAGGCTTTAGTGTCTGTTATAACATTGAATAAACCAACTATATTCAAGTCGTGTTTAATGTTTTGATTAGTAGCTTTTTTAATAAATTTGCCTGCTTGATTATATGGCGGATTTAAAAAAATGGCTTCATATTTTCCTTTATAATAATAACGATCTATTGTATTCCATTGTTCGATCAATGAATCTTCATTTTTTGTAATATAATTTTTACATAAAGAATTTTTTTTAGTTGCACAAACATCAAGATCTAACTTTAAATTAAAATAATTTTGAGCAAAATTAAATATTTTTCTTGGTGTCTCAAAGTTTTGATTAGTCATTTTTTAAACATTTTTTACAAATTTTTGTAACTTCATTGCATAAACATCCATGTTTAAGACATTTTGGCACGTATCTAATATTTTTATAAGTTTCTAAACTGCTAAACATCATTTTGTTTTTTCCTTTTTTCTCTTTTAGTAATGGATTTAATAAATTTCATTTCTTTATTTAAAATTATAGATATATAACTTGAATCTGATCTATTGTCTTTTTTTGCTTGAATACTTACAAATTTAATTATATTATCTGATAAATAATAAGTTTTTTGTGGCATTATTTTAAAACCCTTTTTTTATTAAATCGGCCATGTATTTTAAAAGTTATATCTTTTTTATTATAACAATCTGTACACGTATTACACTTTAAACCATTTTTTAAACTAGCATTACAAGTCGTCAAACTTTTTTTAATTGTTGATTGAGTAACGCCTATACCAAATTTTATAAAATAATCTTTGATAAAAATTGGTGTTTTTTCATTTGGAATATAATTGGATAATAATAAATTAACATTTGAAGGTATTTTTATTTTACTTTGTATTAATTGAGTATAAATTATTTCGTTGTTACACATTAAACAAAACTTAACATTTTTACAGATTCGACAAACATTTAAAACCTTAATTAATTGATCTAAATTTTCTAATTGACCACTAGAAAAAAATCTGAAATATAGAGATTTAGATTTAATTATTGCTTTTGTTAATTTGGTGATAAATTTATTTGATCTAATTAATTTTAAATTTCTTCTAAGTTTGTTTTTTCTACTAGGATAATATTCATGTCTATTATTTTTAGGCATGGCATAACATATTTCTATATTGTTATACATACATCTATTTTTACACGTTGACAAAGGTAAATCAAAAGATGGCACGTTATCAAGTTTTAAAGGATAGGATAATATCGGTTTAGTCATTATCCTCATCCTCATGCCCTGTGATAACTTGGTGAAACTGTAATAAAATAATTTGATTTTCATGATCAAATACTTGAAAATCACACTTATTACACTTCATTTTTTATACATCTCACCTAATGTTCTAATATTTTCCATACAATCTAAACAGATAAAATTTTTATCTTTTATTTTTTCATCAATACAATTATCATAAAGTTCATTAACTTTTTGAAGTTGACGATCATATAATACAGATATAAAGCAAATACAACATTCTATGTTTTTATTTTTTGGATTAGTAAATGGCAATTTAAATTTTTACCTCATTTGTAATTTTATAAAATAAACCTGATATGATTAAGTTTACCATGTAAAGAAGAAATTTTCTATATTTAATCTTAAAACCTTTTGCGTGGCCTTTTGTTCTATGATGACTTAATTCATGACACATTAAATCAATTAAAGCAAAATTTCCATTTATTAAGGCGTTTTGAGGGTTTGATATTTTTTGCATTGAAGGATTAGATAAAAATTTTTGTTTTATTATAATTCTATGGGGTTTATAATTAGTATAAAAGGCATAATATGAACCCATTGATTTAATTCTTTTTTTAATTTTTCTTTTATTTTCTTTTGAAAATGCGAGAATAGTGTCATTTTGAATTTTCATTATTTCATTCGGATATTTTTCTTTTAAGATATTTGCAGTTTTATAACAAATTTCTAAGCCTTGTTTATTTTTATCATTCATTGCATATCGCATCTCATTTTTGCAAAAATTAATTTATCAATTTGTTCTAATGTTGGATCGTGTTTTCCTATTTTTTTTCTAAATTCTAGAAACTCTTCGAATCGTTGATCGCCTGATTTTATATTATCAGCACAGCACATTTGAAAAAACATGTGTTCATGAAATAATAGATCGGTGTCTGCGATATTATCACTATAATCAATTAAGGCCTCATATTCTGAACATTGATCACAAATTTTATTATAACCATGTTTAGCAGGCCTTCGAGTAGTTGCAAAATTCCAAATGCATTGTCTATGGCATTTTGGACATTCTAATTTTTCTTGATTTGTTTTTTGGTTTGATTTCATAACTATCTTATAATAGACTATATTATAAGTATTTTACGCCTAAAAGCTCATAGTTTAAATACTAGTTCTTTTCTTTTTTCGCTTCCTTTTTTCTTTTCTTAGATCCGCGTGGTTTTAATCTAAGTTTTGAATTACAACATAAACAAGTATTTTTTAAAGATTTTTTGCTAAATTTTTGGCATGATCGACAGTAAGCGTTTAATGAATTTCTTTTTTTATCGAAATTTTCACAAAGGCCACGACATGACGACATAATTAAGACATATCATCTATAATAAGTTGGATTTGAGTTAATCTTTCATCTATATTTTTATTTATAATATTTTCATATCTAATGATCTCTATGATTTCATTAATTTTATTGATAGATTCTTCAAAATTGGCCATTTAAAACGCCTTTGAGTAATTCATCATGTCACGTACAGTGACATTTTTATATTTTCTCTCATTTTTTGGAAATTTTAAAAAAAACTCGAGAATTGTTGTAATTATATTAGTTTGATTGCTTATTTCTTTAAGATTTTTATCATCAGATTTTTTAGCGTATTTAATCCATTTATCAGAATTATCTATAATATCAGGCGTTTTTATGAAATTTTCATTTTTTATGTAATTTTCTAATGAATTATGAGTTTTTTTTTTATGATTTATAACATATTCTTTAATTGCCTCATTAATTAATCTACCACGACTTAAATTTAACTCATTTTTTATCTCTAAAAATGGTTTATAATACTCATGATCTTGATTTGTTACATAAAAAGTGATAATATCTTTCATATTTTCAATAGTTATTAGTTAATTTAAGGCTATTTAGCTATTATAGCTAGCTATTAACTTTATTTTTATTACATATTTTTATATATAATCTTTAATGTATGTATAGTGTATGTATTATATTGGTGTCAGTAAAAGATTTTCTAATCCAACTAAGCGAGTTACGAATACTCGCAGACTATCAAAGTATGAAGTTGTGTATTATTATGATGAAAACATGGCGTTTAAATGCAAAAAACTCTCAAAATTGCAATATTACTTGTTTAAATGGTTCAAAAAACCCTATAAAAGAAAGGAATGTTATTGTGAAATATGTAAAGGGTTTTTTCTTTCATTGGTTAAAAACGAAAAGCAGACAGTAGTATGTCCATATTGTGAAAAATGAAACATAAAAAGTGTCAAAATTCTATATGCGATAATTTATCAAGAAGATTTGAAAATAGTTTTTGCTGTATTGAGTGTGCTGATTATTTTAATGGGATTATCAATCTTCATGAATATATATTATTAATTGTAAAAAAATTAAAAATATGATAACTTTAAGAAAGAAAGAAAAGTAGCCAAAAGAAAGAAAGAAGGGCAATCTATATAACTTAGATTTAGTAAATTTAATTTAATAACATGGCAAAAACAAAAAGACAAAGACTAGCTGAACAAGCAAAAAGACGTTTACCAAAGATAAGTAAAATTATTTATCCAATAGTTAAAACTGCTTCAGCTCCAGTTGCATTTATTGATCAAATAAGTGCAAAGGATCGACAAATACTAGGTTCAAACTATGATAACGCAGGCACAGTTCAAAAAATGAAAATACTTACAAACATTATTCTCGGTAGAACAGCTGGGATTAATCCATTCAGTAGTGAGTATAAAGCTCCACAGACAATAAACCCAAGTGGAATATTAAATAAATGGACTAATGCAGGTGGTTTAATGATAGTTTATAGTGTTTTAGGTAATGCAATGAACAAAAAAGTTTTAGGATCAAATGTTTTACCCGCAACAAATCAAGTTAAACAAATTGGTAAATCACTTTTAATAGGTGGCGGGCTAGGTGGCTTCTTTGATGACAGTATAAGTTCAAATCCTCATCAAAAGTCAACAGGCACACGACAAATTGCTTATTCAAATAGTTCAATGTCAACAAGTTCTTCGGATAGTTCAGCGAGTGGATTCTAATGACAAGTTATGATGTAATAGTTCCCGCAAGTATCGGAACTGGAGTTGCAAAAACTAGTTTAGGAACACAAACGAAACCTTCCGAATCAGGCCAACTAATAGAATTTATACCATATTACGCACCAACAGCTGCATTAACAGCTGGTGAAAGTATGTTATTGGAAACAGCAGTAGAATCAAACTCTATTAACCTATTACCAAAAAGAGTAGTAAACCCTGCAATCTGTGGTGGTTTAGGAACATTTGCGTCAGCAACTATTCCAATGTTAGAAGCATACGAATGTCATACACCTTTAACCGTTGGTGGAACAGAAATCATAGAGGCATTTGGACAAGCACAAGTAGCTAATACAGCAGCTGCTGTCATGGGAGTTTGTTTTCATTACTCTAATGCAAGTCCAACTGCACCAGAATTGTTCTACACAAAACCAGACAATGAAACTGCAATGGGAACAGCTTCAACGACAGTAAGTGGAAACAGCATAACAATCAATGGCGGATCAGTTCTTGAAAGACTATATCCAAATATATCAAGTGGTGTAGTAACTGCAAGCGAATCATACATTGGATCAATGCAGTTTAACTCTAATGATTTTGATAGTTCTCAACCATTAGAAGTTCCAGTTCAACCAATCGCAAGTGCATTAGGTTCAGCAGTAGGTATAGGTATGCCAAAAGCAGCTTCTTACAAAAAGGTAAATATGGGAATGAAAAGTTCAACGCTCATTAACACAGTTTATAGAATGAGTGAAGCTCTTACCGCTAGCGGAAATTTTATTGGATCAGTGGCTTATACAAAATAAAAGTAAAACCTTTTATTCTTCTTTTTTTATTTTTAATCATGGCCTATAATGTAACACAATTACTTGTAAAACCAACTTATGATATTTCTAATTATGGTGAAGATTTAACATTAAATCTTGGTGCTGTTACACTAGCATTACAATCAATTACCTTATCAAGTGCAAACTTTGAACAATCTGGTTCTCATGTAGTTATGGACAGTTTCGCTGAAAGTATTAGTGATACAAATGCAGTTGGTTTAGCTCATGAAGGTAATAATACTGCTTTTGATGAAACTTATGAATTTTTAACTGATATGTCTGCTGAAATTTATAAACTAGATATTTTAGCTGCGTTTGCTGTTAACGTGTCTGCATTTACTAATGGTTCAGTTAAGTTAGATAGTGTTAGGTTTACTTGCACAGAAAATTTGCAAGATGGAACAGAAGTTAGAACACTATTTGACAAATACGTTGATTGCAGTTTATCAGCTCTTACTGGAACTGGAACAAATATTTTTATTGCTCATCTTGACATGATTCCAATGACGAAAGTATCTGATTCAAAAAAAATACAATTACAAATTAGAATTAATGAAACTGTAAGTGGAACAAATACACGACAAGTTGGTATTTTACCTTATTTTCCTTTTCAAGCAGCTGCATTACCAAAACCATTTACTACACCAACATTAAGTATGCACTTACATCCAACGCTCGATCATGTTTTCCCAATACTTCGAGAACAAGGGGTTCAAAATATGTTGGATTATTCTGGTGTTACAATTAATAATAATAGTCGTGGCCAAAGTCCATTAGCAAATTTGCCACAGACAACTTCATCAATGACAGCTGGTGATATTTTAATTGGTTGAGTTTGCAGATATTTTACCAATTTTTTATGTTTTAATTCCATGTGTATGCTTAGTGGCATTTTATAAAATTAGAACAGGTTTATCTATCGAAAGAACAAAACAAAAAACAAAAGCAATAAAACAAAAACAAACTATTGAAGGAACAATAGATGATTTACTTGATTCAGCTCCCGAAAAACTTAGACAGATTGATAGTGAACTTGCAACAATTCATGAACAATGTATTAAAGAAGGTATTCCTTTTGAAAAAGAAAAAGAATTAACATCAAGATTAAATCAAGAAAGATCAGCTTTAGAATTAGCTGCTAAATATGGCACTGTTTTAAAACCTATAATTAAACCAATTTCAAAAATTGCTAGCAAATTTATAGGTAATCTTGGTCAATAATGGCATTAACAACTGCAAGGTTAAAAAAGCTAGGAAAGTTTGCAAGTCCAACTGCATTTGTTACAAAGTCTGCAATAAGTCAAGCTCAAAATTTATCACTTCAAAAATTTGGATATGATTTTACAGGTTTATTTTTTAGGTTGTTTTTATTTTTTGGTTTAGCATTTGTTTTTGCCAAATTTATGGAAGCAGTAATTTTAACAAGAGGTGGTTTTATTACCTTTGCAAATTTTTTAGGATGGAAAATTCCTCAATCAGATCAATTACCTGATACAATTAAAAAATTATTTGGTGAAGGTATTCAAGGTTTTAAATTTTGGGATGTTATTAAAATTATTGGCATGGTATTAGTTGTTTATGAATACTTTGAGTTTAAAAACCAAAAAAATGAATTAGATCAATCTGTTAATCCATTGACAACAGGTGTATTTTTATTACTTGTTATAATGCTAGGTGTTACTACTATACCTGAATTAGTTAAAAGAGTAAAAGCAACAGATTTTAATTTAGATAGTATGAGATAATCATGGCACGTTTAGATAGATATGGAAATCCCATTGGTAGAGAAATCCAAAAGCCTAACTTTAACGAACCAAAATGGAAAGAAAGTGGCATATCAAAAGAATATAATGATATTTGGAAAAATAGAATTAAAAATCGTGGTCAATATCCTAATCCAAATGAATTACCACAAATTATACAGCAAATGAAAGATACTAAACAAATCATTAATGATTTTTATCAAGGTAAAATTAATTTTACTGAACAGTTCTTAGACAAAGTGTCATATACTTACAAAGGTAATTTTCGCCCTTTTGGAAAACTTTATCCTACTGGTATATCTACTATGTCAAATGTAAATAAAGGTATTACTTATAATGATTTTTTAGTACATTATCAGCGTAATTTATCACCAGTTAGAGTTGAAGATATACAACAAATAGGAATTGATGAAGATGTATCTGAACCCGAATTAATGCTTGTTTCAAATATAAGAAACATTAACCTATATAGAATTTTATTTGACAATGTAAAAAAACAAAAATACATAACTGCAACTCATTTAAATGAACCTTTTAACATTACAGACGTTGAATATTATGAAAGTTTACCTAATGATTATTTAGTTGAAGATGGAAATTTAACACCTAAAACTGCAATAGGCAGTAGAATGTATATTGATACTGTTGAAATTGATAGTTCAGAAAGTGGTTTTTCTAAAAGTGGCCAATCTGATCCAAGAGCTGAAAAGGTAGTTACAAAAGAAATAACGACAAAAACTGTTATTCAAGAAACAAAAGGTAGTCCAAAAGAAGCAAAAATTGTAGGTGGTCAACAAAATCAAGTAACAAACATAATAAGAGATATAAAAAATAATAAAATTATTGTTCCAAATTGGTTTAAATCCAATGTTGTTTTGTTTTATGAACAAGGAAAAATTGATGATAATACATTTTTGACATCATTTAACTACATAATTGGACAAAAAGATGTTGATTTATCAAGTGATTTTGAATTAATACCAAAGGCCTATGGTCAAGAAATAGAAGATTTATCAACACAAGAAAGAGTTGATTTAGCACTATCACCAACTGAACCAATAATTTCTGAACCAGACATGACCACAAGTAATAATATGGTTAATCAAGTTTTTGATAAATGGCAGTTATTTGAAGGTAAAATAATTGGTTCAATAACATATAATGCCACAAAAAACTTTAATTCAAATTATTATTATAATTTTAAATCAAATAGTGGTGCTACATTATCATCAATAGTTCAAATTAAAGACATTGACCAAGTTGTTATAAAGACAAAAATTAATAAATTAAAATTTTCAGCAAACGAATCAGATGAAACAATTAATTTTGAAGAATCTATACCAAATGATTTAACAGATGTAATCATTGAATCGTATGTTTGGTTAAGTATGGAAAATCCAAAAGCATTTAGTAATGTTCAAGTTATTTCTTTTAATATTAAAAAACCATATAAACCAAAAAAAGAAGATACTCTTTTAGGTGTGATAAAAGGCGTGTTTATAGCTGGATTAGCATTAACCTTATTAAGTAGTAGTAATTCAAAATAATAATGGCAAAAACTAGATTAGTAAGTGCAAGATCAGAACTTAAAAAAGGTTATACCATGCCAACTAAAAAAAGAATTAAAACATTTTTGATGAGAAAATCCAAAGGATTTTTAGCAGATTTAGTTTTAATGCTTTTACCAAAAGTTTCAAAAACAACTAGAATTAAAGTATTTATGAAAATTGATAGAGCTAGTAATGTTGTAAGAAAAGCAAAAAGAAAAGCAAAAAGAAAAGTAAAACTAAAACTAAAAGTAAAAACTGTAAAAAAACGTAGAACAGCAAAACAAAAAGCTGCCACTAGAAAATTAGTTGCATTAAACAAAAAAAGAAAAGCAAAAAAGAAAAAGCGATAATGTCTAATTCAGTTGCGTTAAATTCTGTAATGCCTTATTATAGAACATTACCACAATTAACAAAAGGAATGTTAACCACAGTTCATGATACAATTATTACTTGTACTTTATGTCGTGGCCAAAGATTAGTTGCAGTTAAATCACAAGAGGCAAATAAAGTAACTTATAAACAATGTTTTCAATGTTCTGGTAGTGGAACAATGTCTAATAATCAAGAAAAATTCGAGGTTAGAAAATGATTAGTAAAGAAGCTGAATTAGAGTTATTGTTAAAATTTTTTAACAATAAAATATTATTTTATAACAACATATATAGAAAAACACCAACAGATTTTTTAAAAAATAAATTATGGTTAAATAAAATATTAGGCCTTAGAGAAAAGCGTGATACTTGCTTTAAAGAATTAAGAATACTTATAAGAAAAAAGCACCCTGAGTTATTTATAAGAGGATAATAAAATGGGTGGAAATAAAAAATACATTGGTTCGTTTCAATCAATAACAGGTAAAGCTGGAACAGTCATGAATACAAAAGGTGATCTTGCTACGTATTCAACAGAAAGAATTAGAATTGGTGTAGGTTCAAATGATCAAGTTTTAACAGCTGACTCAGCTCAAGCAGCTGGTATAAAATGGGCTACTGCGGGTGGTTTATCTAGTCCATTAACATCTAATTTAGTTTTTAATGATAATATTGAAGCTGCTTTTGGAACTGGTGGTTCAGATTCTAACATTAAACATGATGGTTCAAATTTGCACTGTGCTGTTAGTACTGGTGATTTTTTCTTAAATACTAATACTGTAATGGGTGATGATAGTACAATGTGTATGGAGCAAACCAGTGTCACAATTTCAAGCGGTTCAATTACTGGTAATACCAATGTTATGCAAGTAGATACTGAAGGTTCAGCAAGCTCAGATGATTTAGAGGTAGCTAATTATACAACGACTGGTTTAACTGGAGCTGTATTTGGTTTGGTAGCTAAAAATTCATCTCGAACCGTTGTAATAAAAGCAAATGCTACACCTAACCCTAAATTTTTAATGGACGCTGATTTTTCATTAGATAATTCTTCAGACGTAGCATACTTTTCAGCTATTAACGGTTTAACTCATAATTATCGTATTGTAACAAGCGATAATGCTTGATAGGTGTATAAAATGAAATGTCCACTAGGTTTAGTTTATCGAACCAAATACATTAGAACATTAAAATCAATTTGGGATAAAGCTTCAACCAAAGATTATATTATTGATTCTTGTAAAAGGGCAAGCGGTAATATTAAACCAATAATCGTAATAGATGAAAATAATCTAGATAATGAAGCTAAATGTTATTTAATTAATCGTGCTTTAGATGGATTTGAAGAACATCATGACCATTTACTATGTAGAAAAGTAGAAGTTATTGGTAATTATATGCTAACAAAATATAAAATTCAAAAATCTAAATTATCAATAGAAGAAAAAGAAAAGGCTTGTTCATACAATGAAAAAACACAATTAAAACATGAAGAATTAACCACAAAAGAAGATAAAGAGTTTAATAATTTATTAAAGAAGGTGAAATAATGGTAGTTATTCAACAATAATACTTAAATCTATCATAAAAAGCTTTAAAATTATGGTAAAACAAGAAAATAAAGTAAGAGCAAGTATTGGTGTTGCAGTAGGTGTAATAGTTTATTTGTTTTGTGAAAGTGGTGTAATAAACCATGTTTAAAAAAACACAAAAACAAACAAAATATACACCAAGAGAGCAAGCAAAACGCATAACACAAGGAATTGATGAACCTTATCATATTGGTTATATGAATAATGCAGTAATTGATCAAGAAATTTTTGCTTTATTAAATTTAGCAGTAATAAGAAGAGATAAAAAATGGTTTAATAGATGGAATATGATTAAAAAATTAGCTGTTGAGCGTGGTATTTACTCTAGTTTAATACAAAAACATCAACGATTAAACAAAATACCCCAGTAAAATGAATGATTTATTACAAAGTCCATTGTTTTATTTGGCTTTGGAAGGCCTTTTAATTCCATGTGTGTATTATATTTTCAGAAATTTAAATAAAAATAGTCATGATATTGCAGTTATGAAAAATGATCTAACTTGGATTAAAAACAAATTAGATCGTTAAAGTTTTCTAGTTTTTTGTTCTAAAATTGATAAAGTTAAAGGAATTAACGCTTTATGAACATCTAAATTATTAAACAATAACTTTTGTTTTAATTTTTTACGATCGTGCCTCATTTTCCT
>VMHT01154615.1_pt1 | contig 11312 bp, 15 predicted proteins | sample 4693611 | NCBI WGS metagenome assembly VMHT01 (sample SAMN12280063, study PRJNA550983) | marine metagenome | isolation source: seawater sampled from same location over 5 years 0.02-0.2 micron viral filtrate | place: USA: collected off the coast of southern California halfway between the port... ... | reverse complement strand
GAACCTCCGGCGCAAGCGAGATGATGCGCATGAACTTCTCACGCAGCTCGCGCGTGACCGGCCCGAAAATACGGGTACCGACCGGCTCATTGTTGTTGTTGAGCAGCACGGCGGCGTTGTTGTCGAAACGGATCAGCGAACCGTCGTTGCGACGAACACCGTGGCGTGTCCGCACGACCACTGCGTTCATCACTTCGCCTTTCTTGACGCGACCACGCGGGATCGCGTCCTTGACGCTGACCTTGATGATGTCGCCAACGCGCGCGTAACGACGATGCGAGCCGCCCAGCACCTTGATGCACTGGACGCGGCGGGCGCCGCTGTTATCGGCTGCATTGAGTACCGATTCTGTCTGGATCATGGCTGTCGTTTATCCTGCGGTATCGAATTCGCCGGCCTTCTCGACCACGCGCCGCAGCGACCACGCCTTGCGGCGGGACACCGGGCGGCCCTCGGCGATTTCCACGAAATCGCCGACCTGGCAGATATTCTCCGGATCATGCGCCTTCAGACGCGTACTCCGACGAATGTACTTGCCATACAGCGCGTGCTGCGTGCGCCGTTCGATCAGCACGACAATGGTCTTATCCATCGCGTTACTGACGACCTTGCCGGCAAGCACGCGCTGGCGCTTGCCCTGCTCGGCGGCGGTGTTATTGGTTTCGCTCGTTTCGCTCATGGCTCAACTGTTCCTATTTGCCGGCTTCGCGCAGCACAGTCTTAATGCGCGCGATGTCACGGCGAATGACGCCGAACTGATGTGTCTGCGATGCCTGGCCGGTCGCCTGCTGCATGCGCAGATTGAACTGCTCGCGACGTAGCGAGAGCAATTCCTTCTCGAGATCTTCGGGCGATTTCTCGCGCAACTCTTTCGCTTTCATCTTCGCCTCTACAGAATCTTGCGTTCGACAAAGGCCGTCTTGACCGGCAGCTTCGAGGCCGCCAGACGAAACGCCTCCTGTGCGACTTCGCGGCTCACGCCTTCCATCTCATAGAGCATGGATCCGGGCTGAACCTTGGCCACCCAGAATTCGACGTTACCCTTACCCTTACCCATACGAACCTCGATGGGCTTCTTGGTAACCGGCTTGTCCGGAAACACGCGAATCCAGGTCTTGCCGCCACGCTTGATGTGGCGCGTCATCGCACGACGGGCGGCCTCAATCTGACGTGCCGTCAGACGACCACGCTCGACCGCTTTCAGGCCATACTCGCCAAAGCTTACGGCGTTGCCGCGCTGGGCGAGACCACGGTTGCGGCCTTTCTGAACCTTGCGGAACTTGACTCGTTTCGGTTGCAACATGGTTATTTACCCCGCGGCCGCGCCGGACTCGGCGGGCTTTTCTTCGATCTTGGGATCGGTGTCGAACACTTCGCCCTTGAAGATCCACACCTTGACGCCGAGCACGCCGTACGTGGTTTTGGCTTCCGCCAGACCATAGTCGATATCGGCGCGCAGCGTATGCAGCGGCACGCGACCGTCGCGATACCACTCGGTGCGGGCGATTTCCGCGCCGTTCAAGCGGCCTGCGACGTTGACACGAATACCACCGGCGCCCAGGCGCATCGCGTTACCCACCGCGCGCTTCATCGCACGGCGGAACATGATGCGACGCTCGAGCTGCTGAGCAATATTCTGGGCCACAAGCAGCGCATCGAGTTCCGGGCGGCGAATCTCTTCGACCGACAGGTGCACCGGAACGCCCATACGCTGAGAAACCTCAGCGCGCAGCTTATCGATGTCTTCGCCCTTCTTACCGATCACGATGCCGGGACGTGCCGTATGAATCGTGATCCGCGCGGAGCGCGCCGGACGATCGATTTGAATACGGCTTACCGACGCATGCGCCAACTTCTCGCGAATGAAATCACGAATTTCGAGATCCGTGTTCAACGCGTCGCGATAGCCGGCGTTCTCGGCATACCAGCGCGAGCTCCACTCGGAAGTGATGCCGAGACGGAAACCGACAGGATGTACTTTATGACCCATATCTTTATCCGATTACTTGTCTGCGACGCGAATCGTCACGTGACTCGTACGCTTGAAAATTCGATCGGCGCGACCGCGAGCACGGGGCTTCATACGCTTCATGGTCGGACCCTCGTCCACCATAATCGTCGCAACCTTGAGCTCGTCGATATCCGCGCCTTCGTTATGCTCGGCGTTGGCCACAGCCGACTCGAGCACCTTGCGCACGATATGCGCCGCCTTCTTGGAAGAGAACTGCAGCGTTTCCAAAGCGCGCTCAACCGGCATACCACGTACTTCGTCAGCGACGAGACGGGCTTTCTGCGGCGAAATACGCGCGAAACGCAATTTGGCGAACGATTCCATAATGATAAGTCCTCGCCTTAACCCTTGCGGTCGCCCAGATGACCCTTAAACGTACGCGTCGGCGAAAACTCACCGAGCTTGTGCCCGACCATGTTTTCCGACACGAACACCGGCACGTGCTGGCGGCCGTTGTGAACGGCAATCGTCAGGCCGATCATGTCTGGCGTCACCATCGAGCGACGCGACCACGTCTTGATCGGACGCTTGGTGCTGCTGTTCACGGCAGCATCTACCTTGGCGGCGAGATGCAGATCCACGAACGGGCCTTTCTTGATTGAACGGGGCATAGCTATTCCTGTGCCTTTATAAAACGCGGCTTACCGCTTCTTACGCTTGACGCTGCGACGAACGATCATGCCGTCGGTGCGCTTGTTAGCACGCGTCTTGAAACCCTTAGTCTTCCAACCCCAGGGGCTGGTCGGATGCCGACCGCCACTGGTCCGGCCTTCACCACCACCGTGTGGATGATCGACCGGGTTCATCGCCACACCGCGAACGGTCGGGCGACGACCGCGCCAGCGTTTTGCACCGGCCTTGCCGAGCTGACGCAGGCTGTGTTCGTAGTTGCCAACTTCACCGACAGTGGCACGGCAATTGATATGCACGCGACGCGTTTCGCCGGACTTAAGGCGGATAACGGCATATTCGCCAGCGCGCGCAGCAACCTGGATAGCAGCGCCGGCACTACGGCCAAGCTGCGCACCCTTGCCAGGCCGCATTTCAACACAGTGCACCGTCGTGCCGACCGGAATGCTCGCCAGCGGCAGCGCATTACCCGGACGAATCGGCGACTGCGGGCCCGACACGATTTTCGTGTCCACCGTCACGCCGCGCGGCGCGATAATGTAACGACGCTCCCCATCGGCGTAGCACAACAACGCAATATTGGCGCTACGATTCGGATCGTATTCGAGCCGTTCGACTTTCGCCGGCACGCCGTCTTTATCACGCTTGAAATCGACGAGGCGATAATGCTGACGGTGTCCGCCACCACGGTGACGCACGGTGATGCGACCGTTGTTGTTGCGGCCACCCTGCTTGTGCTTCTTGACGACAAGCGAGGACTCGGGCTTGCCGTTGTGCAGCGACGCATCCTTGACGCTGACGACAAAGCGACGACCCGCGGATGTCGGCTTGGCTTTTTTGAGTGCCATAGTTCCTTACCTTTTGGCGCTTACTACGAGCGCTTACTGGGTGGCGCCATCGAGGAAATCGATTTCCTCGCCTTGTGCCAGCGTGACGTAGGCTTTCTTCCAGCCGCTACGCACACCGGGGCGACCGCGAAAACGCTTAAGTTTCGGCTTGACGTTAACCGTGCTGACACCTTCGACCTTCACGTCGAACAGCGCTGCAACCGCCGCCTTGATTTCCGGCTTGCTCGCCGTCTTCGCGACTTCGAACACCACCTGGTTATTCGCGTCGGCCACCACCGTGCTCTTTTCAGAGATATGGGGCGCGCGCAGAATCTGAAAAATGCGTTCCTGATTCATTGCAACCAACCTTCAAGGGCGCGCAGCGCCTCTTCCGTGATGAGCACTTTCTCGGCGCCAACCAGAACCACCGGATCGAGCGCGTTGACCGCAACGACATCGAGACCAACCACGTTGTTCGCGGAATAACCAAGCTTGTCGTCGACTTCGGACACCACGATCAAACCACGGGCTTCGCAATCCTGATCCGCAAGCGCCTTAATCAGACCCTTGGTACTGTGAGCCTCGAGCGCCGGCGCCTCGATAACCGTCAAGCGATCCTGACGCAGAAGCTCCGAAACAATCGCACTCATGCCGGCGCGGTACATCTTGCGGTTCACCTTCTGCGAATAATCGCGAGGCGTCGCCGCAAATGTCACGCCGCCACCCGTCCAGATCGGGCTACGGATAGTACCAGCACGCGCACGGCCAGTGCCCTTCTGACGCCACGGCTTCTTGCCGCCGCCACGCACTTCGGCACGATTCTTCTGCGCCTTGGTGCCAGCACGCGCACCCGCCAAATAAGCGGTGACGATCTGGTGCACCAGATCCTTGTTGAACGGACGACCAAAGATAGCGTCGGAAACCGAAACCGTCTTGCCGCCTGCTGCCAAATTGAGTTCCATGACTTATGCCTGTCTTAAAAGTCGGGCCTAGCCGGCCTTCTTGACCGCGGGGCTGATGACTACGTCACCACCCTTCGCGCCCGGGACGCCGCCCTCGATCAGGATGAGGTTGCGCTCCGCATCTACCCGAACAACCCGAAGGTTCTGAACGGTGGTGCGCGCATTACCCAGCTGACCGGCCATCTTCTTGCCCTTGAACACATGACCCGGAGACTGGTTCTGACCAATGGAACCCGGAGCGCGATGCGCCTTGGAGTTACCATGCGTCATGCGCTGCGAACGGAAATTATGACGCTTGATGACACCGCCATAACCCTTACCGATCGAGCGACCGACCACATCAACGATCTGACCTTCCGCAAACAGCGAAACAGTCAGCTGACCACCGACGGCGAGCTCGACTTGCTCTGCTTCCGCGGCCTGCTCGCCTTCTTCCGTGGGCTGTGGCGCGGCGACAGGAACCGTCGGCCAATCGCCTTCGACACGGAACTCCCACAAGCCACGACCTGCTTCGACGCCAGCCTTCTTGAAGTGCCCGGCGGCAGCCTTTGTCATGCGGCTGGCGCGACGAGCACCGGTCGTAACCTGAATCGCGCGATAACCATCGCTATCGCCGTCCTTCATCTGGACGACGCGATTCGGCTCGACTTCGACGACCGTTACGGGAACGGACACGCCATTTTCGTCGAAAACGCGAGACATGCCGCGCTTGCGACCTACCAATCCAATAGCCATGTGTTAAGTACCTTCTCGCTTATCGCCACTCGCTAGAGGGGGCGACAGTTCAAGTTTGGTTGCATCCAGTGAACGAAGCCCGCATGCAGCGGGCTTCGTTCGCCAGGGCCGCGGACTATACCAGAACGCAGCCGGTTTGTCTCGGTCTTACTGCAATTTAATTTGGACGTCGACGCCCGCAGCAAGATCCAGCTTCATGAGCGCGTCCACGGTCTTCTCCGTGGGCTCCACAATATCCATCATCCGCTTGTGCGTACGGATCTCGTATTGATCACGCGCGTCCTTGTTGACGTGCGGCGAGATCAGGATCGTGTAGCGCTCCTTGCGCGTCGGCAGCGGGATCGGGCCATGCACCTGCGCACCCGTGCGCTTGGCGGTTTCCACGATCTCACGGGCCGACTTGTCGATCAGACGATGATCGAAAGCCTTGAGGCGGATACGAATGTTCTGACTTGCGGCCATGTTTATTCCGTAATCTTGGTCACGACGCCGGCACCCACGGTGCGGCCGCCTTCACGAATGGCGAAGCGCAGGCCTTCTTCCATCGCAATCGGGTGGATCAGTTCGACGTTCATCGTGACGTTGTCGCCCGGCATCACCATCTCGGTGTCGGCCGGCAGCTCACACGCGCCCGTCACGTCGGTCGTGCGGAAGTAGAACTGCGGGCGATAGCCCTTGAAGAACGGCGTGTGACGACCGCCTTCTTCTTTCTTGAGCACGTACACTTCGCATTCGAACTTGGTGTGCGGCGTGATGCTGCCCGGCTTGGCCAGCACCTGGCCGCGCTCGATGTCTTCACGCTTGGTGCCACGCAGCAGCACGCCGATGTTGTCGCCGGCCTGACCCTGGTCGAGCAGACGACGGAACATTTCAACGCCGGTGACGGTGGTCTTGGTGGTGGGATTGATACCCACAATCTCGATGTCGTCGCCGACATTGACGATGCCGCGCTCGACACGACCAGTGGCGACGGTGCCGCGACCGGAGATCGAGAAGACGTCTTCAACCGGCATCAGGAAGGCGCCGTCTACGGCACGTTCCGGCTCGGGAATGAAGTCGTCCATGGCACGAACCAGCTTGGCGATGGCTTCGATGCCGAATTCGCCTTCGTCGCCTTCCAGCGCTTTCAGCGCGGAGCCGACGATCACCGGGGTGTCGTCGCCGGGGAAGTCGTAGGCGTCGAGCAGTTCGCGCACTTCCATTTCGACGAGCTCGAGCAGCTCTTCGTCGTCGACCATGTCGGCCTTGTTGAGGAACACGACGATATGCGGCACGCCGACCTGGCGCGACAGCAGGATGTGCTCACGCGTCTGCGGCATCGGGCCATCAGCCGCGGAGACCACGAGGATCGCGCCGTCCATCTGGGCAGCACCGGTGATCATGTTCTTGACGTAGTCAGCATGACCCGGGCAGTCAACGTGGGCGTAGTGACGCGCTTCACTTTCGTATTCGACGTGCGAGGTCGAGATCGTGATACCACGCGCCTTCTCTTCAGGCGCCTTGTCGATCATGTCAAATGCCGACAGCTGCGATCCGAACAAACGGTTCGATACCACCGTCAGCGCCGCCGTCAACGTGGTCTTACCATGGTCCACGTGACCAATCGTGCCGACGTTTACGTGCGGCTTGTTACGCTCGAATTTTGATTTGGACACGGCGACTACCTCTTATGCCTTTTGCGACTGGTTGCGGGTGAGCCCTTCGATTACATGCGAAGGCGCTTCCGAATATTTTTCAAACTGCATGGTGTAAGTGGCACGACCCTGGCTCATCGAGCGCAGATCGGTCGAGTACCCGAACATCTCCGACAGCGGCACTTCAGCCGAGAGCTGCTTGCCGGTCGGAATATCTTCCATGCCTTTAACGATGCCGCGACGACGATTCAAATCGCCCATCACGTCACCCATGTATTCTTCCGGCGTCACGACTTCAACGTCCATCATCGGCTCAAGCAGAACCGGCGACGCCTTGCGGGCACCATCCTTGAATGCCATCGAGCCGGCTATCTTAAACGCGGCCTCGCTGGAGTCAACATCATGGTAGGAACCGTCGTACAGCGTGACCTTAAGATCCACCATCGGATAACCGGCCACGACACCGTTGGTCATCGCCTCTTGGACGCCCTTGTCCACAGAGTTGATGTATTCCTTCGGCACCACACCACCCGTAATGGCGTTGACGAACTCGTAACCCTTGCCCGCCTCTTCTTGCGGCTCGAGCCGCAGATAGACGTGGCCGTACTGACCGCGACCGCCGGACTGACGAACAAACTTGCCTTCCTGCTCGACTTCCTGGCGGATGGTCTCGCGGTATGCAACCTGCGGTGCGCCTACGTTGGCCTCGACACCGAACTCACGCTTCATGCGGTCGACGATGATCTCGAGGTGCAGCTCGCCCATGCCAGAAATAATGGTCTGCGCAGTCTCTTCGTCGGTACGCACCTGGAAAGACGGATCCTCTTGCGCGAGCTTCGACAGCGCGACGCCCATCTTTTCCTGATCGGCGCGCGATTTAGGCTCCACCGCCACCGCGATAACCGGCTCGGGGAACTCCATGCGCTCAAGGATTACCTGGGAATCCGGCGCACACAGCGTGTAACCGGTGGTGACATTCTTGAGACCCACGACCGCAGCGATATCGCCTGCACGGACTTCCTTGATCTCTTCGCGCGAGTTCGAGTGCATCTGCAAGATACGACCCACGCGTTCTTTCTTGTTCTCGATCGGGTTATAGACCGCGTCGCCCGATGCAAGCACACCCGAGTACACACGGATGAACGACAACGAACCGACGAACGGATCGGTCGCGATCTTGAACACGAGCGCGGAAAACGGCTCGTCGTCGCTGGCGCGACGCTCGATCTTGACGTCTTCGTCGTTAGCGTCGATGCCCTTGATCGCCGGCACTTCGGTCGGCGCCGGCAGGTAATCGATCACTGCGTCGAGCATCGCCTGGACGCCCTTGTTCTTGAACGCCGTACCGCAGATGGTGAGACACAACTCATTGGCGATGGTGCGGGCTCGCAGACCGGCCTTGATGTCGTCATTCGACAACTCGCCGTTCTCGAGATACTTATCCATCAGGTCTTCGTTCGCCTCGGCGGCGGCTTCGACCATCTCTTCACGATACTTCTCAGCGTCGGCGCGCAGCGCTTCCGGAATCTCGCGCGCTTCGAATGTACGACCGCCATCGTCCGCGTTCCAGTAGATGGCCTGCATGCGCAGCAAGTCGATTACGCCTTCAAAATTTTCTTCGGCGCCGATCGGCAGCTGAATCGGCACTGCCTGGGTCGCCAGCCGATCGCGCATCATCTGAACACAGCGATAGTAGTCAGCACCGAGCTTGTCCATCTTGTTGACGAACACCAGACGCGGCACGTGGTATTTGTTGGCCTGCCGCCAGACCGTCTCCGTCTGCGGCTCAACGCCCGCGTTCGCATCCAGCACGCAGACCGCACCATCAAGCACACGCAGCGAACGCTCGACTTCGATCGTAAAGTCCACGTGACCAGGCGTGTCGATGATGTTGATCCGGTACTGATCCGGATACTGCTGCTCCATGCCCTGCCAGAAGCAGGTGGTGGCCGCCGACGTAATCGTGATGCCGCGCTCCTGCTCTTGCGCCATCCAATCCATCACGGCCGCACCGTCGTGCACTTCGCCCATCTTGTGCGAAATACCGGTGTAGAAGAGCACGCGCTCAGTCGTCGTGGTCTTGCCGGCATCGATATGCGCCATGATGCCGATATTGCGATAGCGCTCGAGTGGGTGCTTGCGGGCCATGTAAGTCTCTTGAATCTTGCGAAATGGAGCGCGCGGAATTCGCGCGTCTTACCAGCGGAAGTGCGAGAAGGCCTTGTTGGCGTCGGCCATACGGTGCGTGTCTTCACGCTTCTTGACCGCGGCGCCGCGATGCTCGGAAGCATCAAGCAGCTCGCCAGCCAGACGCTGGGCCATGGAATGCTCGCCGCGCTTGCGCGCTGCATCGATCACCCAGCGCATCGCCAGCGTGGTGCGACGCACGGCGCGCACTTCGACCGGCACCTGATAGGTGGCACCACCAACACGACGCGACTTCACCTCGACCGCCGGACGAATGTTGTCCAGCGCTTCCTCGAGAATCTCGAGGGGCTCGTCGGTGCCCTTCTTGGTACCAATCTGAGTCAGCGCACCGTAAACGATGGCTTCGGCCTTCGACTTCTTGCCATCTTCCATGATCATATTCATGAACTTGGCAAGAAGTTCGCTGTGGTAGCGAGGATCGGGCAGGATTTCGCGACGCGGCGCGGATGCACGACGGGACATAGTGAACCTTTAGGTATTCTGTGAACTAGTACGTTCGGACTAGGACTTCGGCTTCTTGGCGCCGTACTTGGAGCGACCCTGACGACGCGCCTCGACGCCGGAGGCGTCCAACGCGCCGCGCACGGTGTGATAACGCACGCCGGGCAAATCCTTCACACGACCGCCACGAATCAGCACGACCGAGTGCTCCTGCAGGTTATGACCTTCGCCGCCGATATAGCTGGCAACTTCAAAACCGTTGGTCAGACGAACACGCGCGACTTTACGCAGCGCGGAGTTCGGCTTTTTCGGCGTGGTGGTATAGACACGCGTACACACACCACGGCGCTGCGGGCAGCCCTGCAGCGCGGGTACGTCGTTCTTTTGGCGCTTGTCTTTGCGGCCCTTGCGGACCAGTTGGTTGACCGTAGACACGTCGTCACCCTACTCGATCGATGAAAAATATTAAGGCAGCGCGACCAGAGGTCGTGCTGCCGTTAAAGGACGGCGGATACTAATAGTGACGCGCCGTGCTGTCAAGCACGACGCGCCCCATATGTATCAGGCCGAGTCTTCGTTGGTGGATTCCTCGGCTTCGACCGCGTCATCACCACCCGGAATCTGCTCATCACGCGGCAGCGCGCCTTCCAGATCCAACGGGCCAAGACGCTCGCGGCGACGCTGCTCGTGGTACGCCAGGCCGGTGCCTGCCGGGATCAGGCGGCCCACGATGACGTTCTCCTTGAGGCCACGCAGATCGTCGCGGGCACCGCGTACAGCGGCTTCCGTGAGCACTCGTGTGGTCTCCTGGAACGACGCCGCCGAGATAAAGGACTCCGTCGACAGGCTCGCCTTTGTAATACCGAGCAGCAAACGGTCGAATGTCGCGGGCTGCTCGCCCTTGGCCTCCACTCGACGGTTTTCGTTGAGCACTGCCTGGTATTCGGCCTGTTCGCCCTGCAGGAACGAGGTGTCACCTGCATCGACGATTTCGACCCGCCGTAGCATCTGACGCACGATCACTTCGATGTGCTTGTCGTTAATGCGCACGCCCTGCAGCCGGTAAACGTCCTGGATTTCCTTGACCAGGTAGTCCGCCAGTTTCGGGATACCCTGCAGACGCAGGATGTCATGCGGCATCGGCTCGCCATCGGAGATGATTTCGCCCTTCTCGACGTGCTCGCCTTCGAACACGTTGATCTGACGCCACTTGGGAATGAGGATCTCGTTCTCGTAGCCTTCCGAGTCGACAATCTTCAGGCGCTGCTTGCCCTTGGTCGCCTCGCCGAAGCGGATCGTGCCCGCGGCCTCGGCGAGAATCGCCGGGACCTTCGGCTTACGCGCCTCGAATAGATCGGCAACACGTGGCAGACCACCCGTGATATCACGCGTCTTGGAGGACTCCTGCGGGATACGTGCGGTGACGTCACCCACGACCACGCTCTGGCCGTCCTCGACGACGACGATTGCCTTAGGCGGCAGACTGTAGGCTGCCGGGATCTCGGTACCCGGGAAGTTCAGCTCGTTGCCTTCGCTGTCCAGCAGCTTGATGACCGGACGCAGATCGCGATTGCCCTGGCCACGCGATTTCGGCTCGGTGACCTCCAGCGTGGATACGCCGGTAATCTCGTCGATCTCGCGCTGGACGGTCACACCCTCGATGAACTCTTCGAACTTCACCTTACCGGCGACTTCCGAAATGATCGGATGGGTATGCGGATCCCAGTCGGCCAGGCGGGCGCCAGCTTCCACCGCCTCGCCCTCGCCGACGTGCAGACGCGCACCGTAGGGGATCTTGTAGCGTTCCTTCTCGCGATAGTTCTCGTCCATGACGCCGATCTCGCCGGAGCGGGACACGGCCACG
>VMHT01149614.1_pt1 | contig 11312 bp, 17 predicted proteins | sample 4693611 | NCBI WGS metagenome assembly VMHT01 (sample SAMN12280063, study PRJNA550983) | marine metagenome | isolation source: seawater sampled from same location over 5 years 0.02-0.2 micron viral filtrate | place: USA: collected off the coast of southern California halfway between the port... ... | reverse complement strand
TTAAGGTTAACAGTATCAACAGATGAAGCATTAAGATTATTGGATTGACCAGCGGCATTAACGACGTTGGTAAAGTATTGATTTCCAGCTACAGACATTTTTATTATTACTTTAGATAATAATAAAAAGTTTTTATACTTTCCAACAATTCCAACAGAGTGGGATGTATTTTTCTTCAGCACCCAAGTCTATTTTATCAGAACCATGATGTAAAATCACCTTTTCTCCACTCCGAGAGTCTATGTAAAACTTAGCATTTATGATTGCTTTCTTATTACAATGGACACAGACTGTCTTAATCTCTTCAATACTATCAGCAATCTCCATTAATCTCTTGGCTCCCTCAAACAGTTTTGAGCGGTAGTCTGTTCTTAGTCCATAGCACATTATGGGAATATCATAAGGTAGATTCCTCAAGGCATTTACATTCTCCATAGACAAGAATTGAGCTTCATCTACCAAGATACAATCAGGAACGACATGTTCGCCTATTTTGATTTCATTCATGTCCGGATTTAGGATAATATCAACATCTACTTTGTGGCTAAAAGCGCGCGATTTTATAGTTTCAAGGCCATTACGTGTGTCAATTTGCGGTTTTATGAGAATTGCGGTTTTCCCCTGTGTGCGGTAGTTATGTGCGACCATTAATAGGTTTGCGGTTTTGGATGAGTTTATATTTCCGTAGCGAAAGTATAGTTTGGGCATGGTTTTTATTATTTCTTGGAAATAATAAGATAAACTCAAAATTATTTTGATATCATTGTTTCTGTTGCATCAAAGACACGGGATTCCCCATCTGCGTATTCAAAACCTAAGGAATTATATAGTAAATTTTTTGGAGTGATTCCCGTGCCATGCCAGTTGTAATTTGGACCCATAAATGGTAGAACTGCTCTTGTGACGTCATAACCTTCGTCATCACTGATTTGTAGGACTGGTGCTGGACCACGTGTTGGAACAACGAACATTTTATAGACTTTTCCGTCTATAACATATGTAACTAAGTATGTATTTTTCTTAACTTTTTTGACGGTGTTATTGAGATATTGTAGAAATGATATGTAGTATGCTTGGAATATGAGATACATACTTGAACATGTTATTGCTAGTTTACTTTCGTATCTTTTGGATACCATAGCGTTTAGTGTTTTCCATTTATTGTATTTAAGTATCATACTGTTTTGTATGATAATATGTGTTTCGTTATATAGAAATAGTATTATAAATGTATTCCATATTAAAATACCCAATATATTTGAAGTCATTTAATTATAGTAATAGTTTTAAAGTTTTAAACAAATATTGTTGTAAATAAAATGAGTCTCAAGAAAAATTATTCAGTTACACTGGTACCTGATAGGGAGGTAGAAGAATTTTGTACCTCGTCATGTAATTGTGAGATATGTAGAAATATACATATTGCTCAGATAGAATGGGATAGTTTTAAACCTAAAACAAGATTACAACATAGAATGAAAGATGTTGTGGCTAGGATAGAAAACAATATTGCCTCTGGAAAATATGGAGAAATTACTGATATTCCAGAACATATAATAGGTTAATGTAGATATAATTTTTATATTAATAATATAAAAATCTATTCATTCTTGGTTTCTTTTACGATAGTTAGGATAGTTTCGGTGATTTTTAGGTGTGATTCAAGTAGTTTATTTATAGCAGCCCAACGTATATCTTCTTCCGATTCGGAGTCCTCATCTTCTTCTGAGAATTCTTCTTCAGAAGAGTCTTCTTCCTCATCTTCTTCTGAGAATTCTTCTTCTCGTTTTGTTCTTTTATTTGGTTGTTTTCTGATGTTTGAAGACATTTGAGCCATGGTAGTCTTAAAAACTTTTGAAAAATCAACTGTCTTAGGAGTTCCACTTTCTTCATTGTTTTTTTGGGATTGTTCTTCATCAAGTTCTTCAGGTCTGTTAATTGCTGGTTTTTTCTCGGAAATTGTAGTCATTTTAATATAACAACTTCAGTTCTTTAAATTAGTCTAAAACGTTGTTAAATACTATACAAATGCCAAATAATTATTTGTATTATCAGTTAAGGAGAGTTAGGGCTCAAAGGAATTTGTTGAAGAGTAAGTTGGATGCTATACAAGAAGATAAGGATAAAATATCGGAAGAACATATGGAAACTATTAAGTCGCATATATATCATAATACGATTTTACATGTGGGATGTTATTTTTCTGGGATTATATTTATATTGCTATTCAACAAAATTACTAATAAATGTTAGGGGACGATGATGTTGAACGATATATGTTCACATTTTTAAATGTTCGGGAAAAAGTTAGGTTATCTTTGGTAAAGAAGAGTATTAAGCCTAATATATCTGGAGATATTATTAAGTTATTTCACATGTTTAGACTATGGAAATTTAATAGTTATGCACGTCAAAGGATAAATTCTTGGTCCCGTAAGAATTATCATCCGGATGAGAGAGTTATATTTTAATTTATAATAAATTAAAATGGTATTTACATGTTCTTAACAAGTGTTCCAGATGGATTTGCTTGTGTGTAGATTCTGTCGCATTGTATGTCGGTTTCGTATCCGTTACAATGATAGGGTTCTGGGTTTTTTGTTATTGGTTGGTTAAATCCGTGTGGTCTTGTTCTTTGTAGAATTACTGGGGTGACGAAAGATGGAGTTGGTGATACTATAGGGCATGTTTTAGCCTCGGCGCCATAGAATAATACATTAGAGTAATAACAGTTTGTTCCAAGCGTATCCATTTATTAGAGATAGAGAAAGAAAAATAATCATAAATTAAACTGTTTAATATTTTCACTTGATATAAATTTCTTAAGTGTTTTGTATGAATCTACCGGACAACCAAGTTCTTTTAACTTTAGAATCAGTCCTAAAGTCATAATGTTTAAATTTGGTGTAGAAGTCCCTAATTTCTTGATAAGACTGCTATCTATTATCTTACTCATACCGAAGTCAATAATGTATATTTTACCATCTTTAATCATGTAATTAAGTATGTTTGAATCAGCATGGAATACGCCTATTTCATCTAATTTTTTAAATATTTTGATGATTTGTTTTTGGTATGTTTGTTTCAGATTCCCTTTCTCTTTTTTCATAATATCTATAAGGTGGTAGTCCATTTTTGTCATTACAATGGTCTTTGAAACAAGGTCTCTATCTATAACTCGGGGGGATATTCCTGCATCACCGGCTATTTTTTGTAGTTTAGCTTCTTGTTTTAGGGTTGTTGATGATTTATGTTTGCGGAATGTTTTCATTGCGTATTCATTACCGTCTGGGGTAGAAACAAGATATGTTGTTCCCTCCTTACCTTTTTCACCTATCTGTTTAATAATCTTGTATTTATTTTTTGTTTGTTCTTGATATTCTTCATATTCTTTGAAACATACTGTCATTTTGTTGATAAGTTCTTGTTTAGACCTTGTGGGAGGGATATCCATTTCTTGTGCTAATTGTTTAAGTGTGGGAAAAGGTATATTAAATAGTTTGTTAAAATCCATTTTAAGGTTAAGGATGATTTTCTTAGACTATTTAGTATGCTGTGAGTGGGAAGTTTGTGATTTTGACTGGGGCAGGTTGTATTGGTATTTGTATGTTGTCTTGTGCGCATTTGTTGAACATTACGTTGAGTAGGACGTATGGTAATGTGAAGGTAATTGCTAAGACGATGTGGACGATTCTTTCTGGCCCTGGGCGAGTACATTTGAGTGCTATACTAATGGCATAAAATAACACAATTATTTCTAATACTAGAAATATGGTAGCTAGAACTAAACTGAATGATAGGAATGAAGCCGAAGCTCCCGCTGCGATTACTTCGCTGGAATCATATGGTTCTGTTTTTGCTTTTTGGTATTTGTAGAATTCTTTTTGAAAATTAAATAACGAGCATAACATTTTTTATTCTATAGAGAATAAAAAATAATTAGTTTATTTTACTGTTTATCCTTAGAAGATGATGATTTGGCTCTTGCTTCTCTGGCAGCAAATTGTGCTGATTTATCAGTCTTTTTAGGTTTTTTGTACTCTACCTCTTCCAGACAAGCTATAGAACAATAGTTTGCTGGGTTAAACGTTCCTCTGGGTTCTTCCCTGATAGTTCTTATTTGTTCTCTACATCTTTTATTACACACTTCACAAATTGGAGTGGTTCCATCATCAGAAGTTGCCATTGAACTGTTTTTATCCCCGGTTGATATACTACTATTATCACTCTCATTGTCATCATTGAACTCAGAATTTTTGCCAAAAATCTCATTATCTAAGTCTGTTGTAGATAGACTGCTTACAGATGAGGCATCACTTAAGTTGTCATCATCATCCACAATAGAAGTACATTTTGCTGGAACATTCTCGTCATCAGAATCCCCCCATGTTAATGTTTCTACTTGACATTTTCTGATATTTTCCATCATAATTGATACAAGACCTGGGGCAAGTTCTTGTTCTTCGGGAATTTTATTTTCTACAGGTTTCTCTATTTTTTCTATGGTTCTTTCTTCATAGCCATCTTCTCCAGGCGCCTCGCCATAAATGTCGAAGAATCTTTCTATGAACTCTTGTCTTATAGTATTACCAGTTTCTGGATTTAATACATCTTCAAAACTATCTGCGTTATTAATCTGACTTAGTAAATCATCAATAAGCAAACAATATGTTTTCCCATCTTCTTCGTAGTAGACTACTTGATAATCAGGTGCATCTTTGATATTATCTTTATTATGACATTTACCCTTGATATTACCTATAGTTATTTTATCACTAATATTTGAGTATAGTGTTTCTACTAAGCGTTTGTTAGATGGAAACATAATGTTGTAATATTTTATGGCTAAATTTTCTGAAACCTTTTCTGATAATTTAGCCATGAGTCTATAATTTTTATCCACAAAGTCTTGATTATTATTTTCTAATGCTTCAGGGTATTTTTCAATGGGAAACAGAGATACTAGTATCTCTGGAAGGTAATATTCTCTAATGATTCTTTCCTTGAAGATGATTGCGTTAGGTTCTTCTAAATATAGTATAGTATTTGCTAACATATCAATAAATTCCTGAGAAGTTGTTGTTTGTTCTTTGATAGTGTCTATGGCTTTTTGTATGTAAGAACTATTCATACTATAATCATATATCTCAGGTGCTATTTCTTGAAGGGATATGGATAATCTTTCTTTACCAAATTTTAGTAAATCCTGATTTACTGGTTCTTTTAGTAAATTGCTAATTTTTTCTTTTGAATTTGCTTTTTGTTCCTTTGAATACTCCTTTTGTTTGTTAAACATCTCTTCATCTTGAACCATAAAACCTTTATTAGTTTTGTATCCTATTTTAAATCTTACAGGTTCTGTAGAGTTCTTCCACGCTGTAAATACGTCTCCATCTTGTTCTTGGCGATTTTTGAATGTATTACACATGATTTGGTAAAAACCTATTGATACTTTGCTCCAAGTTTCTCCGTTATGTTCGTATGTTTCTTTGGTTTGTCCTCCTTGTGAGATATAAGAGTTGATGTTTGTAGAGTTGTCGGCTGGGGTAATAAATATACCTTCAACACTCGCATTTAACCATGGAGCGGAGTTAAGTTCGTTTACGCAGTTTTGGTCTATAAAAGTGTATGTTGTGACAACTTTTCTTCTTGTTTGTTCAGGAATATCTTTAATTTCATCACCATCTAACATCTTAACATTACCTATTTTTTCTATATTATCAGCTAATATATTGATTTTTTTAGTTCCATCCGCAAAACGAATATTATAAGTTCCATTTCTGTTATTGCTTATAATTTTTCCAGATGAATATATACCTTTCCCTGAAGCTCTGGCTTTGATGTTATCACCTATTTTAAACTGTTTTTCTCTTGGTTGTTCAAGTTTTCTGATACCTCCAGCTTCTTCCAATAAGGTATCAATTTCATCCTTGTCTTTCCCAGAACGTTGGGCACCGTAATCATCACCAACGACATAATTAGCTTCTTCCATGATTGGTTTACCCTCTTGGTTTCCATAAAGTTGTTCGTTAAGTTTTCTGAGACGTTCTCTTTCAATGTCACCAGCAGTTAGGTCGTCGTCTTTTCTTCTAATAGCTTCAATTATACTGGACTTTGAACGATAGGAGTTCCAGAATTCGGTAAGCATATCGTTGTCTTGGTCTATGAAACTATTAATAAAATCCACGTAAAAGTTTGAAGGTAGAATATCAAAGATTTCTTTTAATATTGTGGACCTGCCCCATGGAGCTTTGGGGTCAATGGAGAAATTATATATAGAATTACTGATATCTTCTGGGTCGGTCGTGGTGTCGAGCAATTCCTTAAAGAAAGATCTAATATTTTTTTCCTCTTGAATTTTTCTTCTAACTTGTCTGGGGTCAGTGATTTGTTTGGGTCCTTTCTTTTTAGTTTTGGTTTCTTGGTCTTTCTTAGCATCTTTTTGTGCTTTTTTGAGTTTATCCATTAAGGTCTTTTGCTTTGGAGGCATATTACTTTATTTAAGTGTAAGTTAATTTTATATATCAAAATTGAAAATGACTTTTTTGATATAACTGAAAAAAGTTCTAAATGTCTTTTTCTACTATTTGCCCAGATATTATTCTGGTTATTCGTGAATTTATCTATTCTAATCAGAGCTTGATAAATCTAAGAACTACTTCTAAATACTTTAAACTCTTTGGAGATAGATATGGTAATATTAAACGTATGAAATATAATATTAACACTAATTTTTTCTCTTTCCTGACGTTATATGATAAACCTGAGTTTTTGGATAGTTTAGAAATAGAAAATGTTCAGTGTCCCTTTAATTTTATTCCGGCCAACAAGGTTTGGCCCAAAGAAATATCTTTTAGTTATTGTATTTTAGGTGCCAAAAGACTTTCACCCCCAGTATCAAAAACCGAAAGTTTTACTTATATTGGTAATTTTTGCCGTAATCCATGGATAAGTAATATATTACGTATAGATTGGATTAAACTTCCTTACCTTAAAAAATTGATAGTCAGAGCCAGAAAAATGGATTTTGAAGGATTACAAAATTGTAAGAACCTACAGAAAATTATAATAGAACTAGACGAAGAGCAAGTTCTTCCAGAATGGATTGCTACACTCCCTGACCTACAAGAACTAATTACAAATTGTAAAACCCTAAGAAACTTACATTTTATATCAGAACAATTAACTGTATGTTTGATATCTACAAAACATCAACTTACCACAATGAGTCGTAAATTACCTGAAAGACACCTATTAGATAATAGTAATATAAATATCAGTGTTTTTATGTAGAGTATTTAGTACCGAAGTATGTAGCAATAAAATATACAAAGGCTCCCCATAATATATCTATAAAAGCTAAGTTAATGTTCCAATCTTTCAGAACTGCTCCAGCAGTAAAATCATATACACCGTAAAGAACAAGACCGAATATAGCACCATATTTTATACTATTCTTTAATAAATCATCGTTTTTGTCTACATTTGGTAAGACAAATCTTGTTAATCCTACTACCATTAGAGTATAAGCGAGTAAAACAAGAACAGGTCTGACTGTCATCTCACTTCCTTGAATACCACGAATTTGTATTTTGTATTGACCACCCATATATACACCTAACCAAAGAAAATCTAAGACTAATAGAATAATACTTGCAAGTATGTATTTGTTCATTTATTTATAACTAGAAACTTTAATTATTACTATTAAGTAATAATTAAACAGCGATAGCTTCCATAGCTTCATCCTTATTATCCTCCGTATTATCCTCCTTATTTAGTCTTTCTCGTCTGGGACGTTGTTGATTTTGGTCTTCGTACAACCACATATAAAATGTCTTTTCTAAGTAATGTCTATAATAACTAAGGGTTTTTTGGTCATTGGCAAATTCTAGTTCATAGTGGTAAACTAAATCTTGAGCAAGATTTTTCATATTATATGGTGTTTTATTAAGTTTCCAACATACAGAACAATTACCAATATCACTTACATTATTTAGAATATCTTGTTCTTTACGACTATTTTTCCTGGTAAAATAGAAATGTTTACACTTGGGATGATAAGCCATAACATTACTAATTCGTAGCTTTTTGTATAGGTAGTCTTGTTTATCTTGTAGTTCTTTCTGGGAGAATGGTCTCGTAGGTTCACTATATTGACTTTCTAGTATTGATGACATTTATATCAAAAAAATTTGCTTTTAAACCTACAACAACCATAAAAATCAATTTATAAGATTATGGGAATATATATAAATGTCATTATACCTACTTTTTTCAACAATTTTCAACTTGTTTACATGTTCTTTACCAATTTGTCTATACGCTGATTGGATCCAACTTCAATTTACCAATAACAATCCACATAATATGAACGCACATAATTTTATGATGAATTATATGTATGTGTCATCTAATGATAGAACAGAAAACACATGGATTCTTGATTTCAACAAGTTTGCTGGAATGAATCACACAGAATTTTCTAAGTATAACGGATATACTCCAAAGTATTACCCCAAGCCAACAAAAAAGTTGGCTTTAACAAAATACCCAGATAGTTGGGATTGGCGAGCAAAGGGAATTGTTGGTCCTATCAAAGACCAACAACAATGTGGCTCATGCTGGGCATTTAGTGCTATTGGTGCTCTTGAGAGTCAAATCATTAAGGCTACGGGACAAAATATTACTCTATCTGAACAAGATATGGTAGATTGTGTTAAGAATGTTGAGTCTCCTGATGGTTCAAGCACATGTTGTTATGGATGTTCTGGAGGTGAGATGTATTCTGTTTATCAATATCTTGAAAAGAATCAAGGTGGTAAGGATGATACTACAGTTCAATATCCATATACTGCTACTGATCAAGATTGCTTAAGCGTCCCAAGCGATATTTCTCTACAACTTAAGACTTATGGTGTAGTATCTCAAAATGAAAACGATATGGCGTCAGCCCTATATACCTTCGGCCCTCTATCTGTTGGTGTAGATGCTAATATGGATTGGCAACTATATCAACGTGGTATCTATAATCCTACAGAAGAACAGTGTAGTTCATCACTTTACGAACAAGACCATGGTGTTGTCATAGTTGGATATGGCACTGATAATGGTCTTGATTATTGGATTATTCGTAATAGTTGGGGAAAAGATTGGGGTGAGGGTGGTTATATGAGACTAGCACGTGGTTCAAACGCTTGTGGAGTTGCTAATTCTGCTATTTACCCAATTCTTAAGACTACTACTGAGAATATTTGGACTGAAAACCAATGTCTCAATTCACATCCTGAATGTCCTTCAGAAGTTTGCTACACTGACTGCCCATGTGCTTGTTTCGTTGCATCTTCGTCCTCGCCATGTCTATGTTCGGCAGCTACTTGCTCTTGCTAAATACTCATAATTATAATTTTATCATAAAATTATAATATTTTACTTGAAAGTTATAATAGTTTGAAAAGTCTCCAGGGCTCCTACAATGGTACCAATGTCCTGATAACTATTAGTAATAGTTTCATCCTCGTGTAGTAAGGTTACTGATATGGAATACTTATCGCAATCATATATACTATTTCCAGGTAAAACCTCAGTTCGTTTTAATAAAACATTTAATGGTTCATACATCCTCGGTTCGTAAGAATGAGGAGGTATATTATGATTATCCGGCATAGTTCTTGTTTGAAATGATACCCAAAACATATTATCCAGTTGTTTGTGTGTTCCCGGGGGATTCATATCTTTTTCTACAAAAACAACTATATAACGACATTCATTTGAAAGTAAGCAATACAGTTTTGCCATATAAACACTAAAAGTTTCTACATCTTTAATTTTGTATAATACAGGATGGTTAAAGTATTCAACCATGTGTTTATAGATTGATTCTTTCTCAGGCTCAAAATCCACTAATAACTGACCATAATTTGCCATTTTTATTCATAATTAATTATTTTTTTAAACTATACAATAAATATGAGTGTCAATAAATACATTAGAGAAAGCAAATTTTTTAATACTGGTCCTCTTAGAAAAGATATGCCTGTTCTTAGAGTTGAACAAAATCTTCCTGCTTTACAGATAAGCAATGTATGCGATTCTAACTACCTATTATACCCAGCAAGAGTAGTTCCTCTACCAAATTACGGAGGATTATACATTGATAACCCAAACCCTTGTATGAAATATATACAACCTCCATAAAATATTTATGTTTTGATTGTTTTATTACAATAAAAACATAATTTATCAGTTATTTATCAATAGTTATAGAAGTACCCAAAACAAGGGCAACTTCCTTGGTATTTTTATTAATTGTTAGTTCGGATAAATCAACCTTTTTGGCAAATTCCTTCAAGGTGATACTCAATTGTTTCTTACAAATCCAATAATATGTCAGGGCTGCCGCTACGGATTGGGGTCTAGACCGGTTTAGCTTTGAAGATTTGTTTTTAATTTTATCATACAGGTCAATAACTTCTTTCTTTTGTGATTCAGTAGCTCTAAACTTATCCATGATATCATGAATGAGATGAACTGGTGTAATAAACGTTGTATGGATTTGAGAATCCTTAGGGGCATTTACATTAACAATCTTAAGCCCTTTCAAACCATTCTTCCTGTTAAGACCGAATAGTTTAATAAGATTCTCTGGTGTTTGGTGGTTTCCTGACATTTTATATGCGTGGAAGATACAAGCAAATATGATAGCTTTTCTTGAGTTTCCACGGTATATTTGTCCTTTAGTGACTTGGTTGTATAGTTCATCTGCTTTAGTAACAATAGTTTCGCTAAATCCCATATTCTCTACATCTCTGTTAATATTACGTTCCTCTTGTTTCCTAATTTGTACTCTGTTTGGGTCGGAAGAACGTTTGCTATCCGACGACCCATAGTATCTCCATTCTTTTTCATGCATAATGGTATGTTGTAGTTCTTCTCCACATTCTAAACAACTAATTATACCGTTCTCCGTTATAGTTTCATTATGACAACACTTTCCGGAACATTTATCTTCTTTTTTATCTGGTGACTTAGTAGTCTCGTACTCAGCGAGAGCTTGTTCAAATAGGGCAAAATCTGACATGTTTATGGATATTTACTTAATACAATATTTATTTTAGAAATTTTCATTTTTAAATATAACATATTTAAAAATAACCTTAATACCTCAAAATTTACTGATTATTAATCAGACTTTTGAAGTCTTTTCCCTCCTTGACCATAGTCTTTAATTTTTTTGTTAAGTCTTTAAGGAATACATCGTTCTCACTACCCTCCTCGGTGAATTCAAAAGGAACTGCTAATATACAGTTATC
>VMHT01110522.1_pt1 | contig 11312 bp, 17 predicted proteins | sample 4693611 | NCBI WGS metagenome assembly VMHT01 (sample SAMN12280063, study PRJNA550983) | marine metagenome | isolation source: seawater sampled from same location over 5 years 0.02-0.2 micron viral filtrate | place: USA: collected off the coast of southern California halfway between the port... ... | reverse complement strand
TCAATTACAGATGATAAAGCACATTGCCTTACTGCATCTATGTGGAAAGGACAGATACCTACCTTTGTAAAGAAGCCTATCCAAGTTGGTGAAGCAACTAACATTAAGGGATTTGATTCAATCAAGAGAGTGTACTCACCCAATGGCAAGTCACCTACCCTTACCACTATGCAAGGTGGACATAGAGAGCCAAAGGTTGCTATTGGTAGAGTTATTAATCGTAGACTTGATGAGCATGGTGTTAGAAAAGATAGCCAAAAAGAGTTACCTTTTACACCACAGATTGAGATATCAGATACAGATAAATCTAATTGTCTCACTACTGTTCAGAAAGATAATGTAGTAGTACAAGACGAGTTGTACAGAAAGCTAACACCACTTGAGTGTGAGAGATTACAAACTGTTCCTGACAACTACACTAACCATGTGTCCAAGACACAACGATACAAGATGCTAGGCAACGGCTGGACAGTTGATGTTGTATCACATATATTTGGAGGTATAAATGAGTAAATTTATATATGATTGTTGGAATGTCGTTATGAATTATGAACGTAATCCATTAAGTAATATACAAGACTTACACGTTAGGCATATGGTAATGCAATTACTAGCGTGGATGTGGTGTATAGCATTTTCAATGTGGTTTGGTAGTATGTGGATATTTGGTCTTACTACTATTATACATATAATATTAATCGTAGCTGTAGTTTTAACAGTTGCGGCATTTGAAACTGCAAAACGTAACCCAAACTACTTTGACCATTGGTACTCAAAGCCTGGTCTAGGTCGTAGCAATGGAGGAGAACATGAGTAAAACTGATACACACCATACGACAGATTCATTTTATACAAAGATGCAAGAGATTTTATTTCATATGTATGATGTTAGACAAGAAATTATATTTGATGTTTGTGATGCTGATAAGATGCACCCAAACGCTACCAAGTTTCTTGACATACTTAAAGATGCTATCCTATCTATAGAAAAATTAGAGGATAGAAAACAAAGGGAGTTTACATGAGCAACATTGATGAGTTTATAAGTTATAATGTAAAAGATAAAGCAGTATTAATTAATCTTATCATAGCAAGATATAATGAAGGTGTGAGAGATGGTTTAATTACTGGTGTAAAAAATAAAACAAAAGATGATAACTCATTTTATAATCGAGGGTTTGACTTTGGTATTGAGATGACTAAAGAAATAGAAGCTGATTCTAAAAGTATGTCAGAATTAATACAAGCATTAAACAAACAATAGAGGAGATTTATATGTCAGAAATAAATGATGATGAATTATTATTATATAAACATCATAAGAAACAACTTACTAGTTTAAAAGGTAAGTATGAAATAAATCCATCAGTTGATTTTGAGAAGGTAGATAGAGACCACTTAGCTGATATGATTTATGATTACCTAGTGGATAACTATGGTGATGTAACTAGCTTTGATATGAAGATAACAGGCTTTTATGAAACTGCAAAATATGAATTTAAAAGGAGGAAGTAATGCGAGAACTTAGAATACATACTGATGTTGACAAGGTTGATAGTGAAGAGTATGAAGAGGTAGGTAAGTTAGAAGAGAGTGACTTACAAACTTTATTAAAAGATAAGCTAGTCAAGGATGGTGTATCTGCTGATTGGCTGGACAAACATTTAATTGTTGTGGAGGATTAATGACTATATTTGAATTTCTTGGATGGTACTTTTTAATATGTTTACTATTACATTTTAGGACAAGCCTATGAAATATTTACATGAATTAGTTGATGATTATCTTTTGTCGCACGAGTATTTAAGTTTACGAAATGAAACAAAAAAGAATTATACATATTTATTATCTGTAATCTTAGATACAAAGGTTGAGACAAAAGAGTTTAACAAGATTCGGTTAACAAGTTTATCAACTAGGTATGCAAAACTTGCATATAACAAGTGGTGTGACAGAGGTATATCATTAGCTAATCATGTTAGAACTATGGCAGGTGTTGTATTTAATCATGGTATTCGTATGGAATATGTAACAGTTAATCCATTTGCCGCAATTAAAAGAAGAACAAAGGAATCAAGGAAAGTAATATGGTCTAAGGAACATATAAAAGATTTCTTAGATGTAGCTTATTCAGATTTTAAAACTAGAAATATAGGTTTGATTGCACAGATGGCATACGAATGGTGTCAAAGACTAGGAGATATGAGACTTTTAAAATGGGATAACTTTGATATGTCTAAAAGAAGAGTGCATATAGAGCAGTCTAAACGTAGAGCAGAAGTATTCCTACCTATATCAGATGAATTGTTTAAGATGTTAGAACAACAGAAAGAAGATTTTGATTTCCAAGAATATGTTGCACCAAGACCTATGCCTTACAGAGGTAGGTTCTTACCTTATTCAGAATTTGTTTTACCAAAGTTTGCTAAAAGAATTATGAGTAAGGCTAACCTACCTAGTGACTTACGACTATCTGATTTAAGAAGGACAGGAACTACAGAAATGGTTGAAGCTGGGGTAGATATTACACAGATAATGGCAGTTACAGGTCACTCTCATCCTCAGTCTGTGCAACCTTATATTAAAAATACTTTCGATTCAGCAAATAATGCCTTGACAAAAAGACAAAATTATGTTAAGTAATATTTATACATTACAAGGTGTTAATATGAATATGGAAAACTTAGGTTTAGATTTACAGTTAGGTGAGACAAAAAGAATAAGTTGTCCTCACTGTGGTGGATATAATACTTTTACTATATCAAATGATGATGGTCATTTAGTTTGGAATTGTTATAAGTTATCTTGTAATGTAAGAGGTAAGAAGAAAGCTATACTTAATGCTGAAGATTTAATTACTTTATTTAAAATTAAAGATAAAAAAGATTGTGACTTTGTTCTACCTAATTGTATTGTACCTGGTGAGAACAGAGGAGCAGTAATAAAATTTGTAAATACATGGGGAATATCTATACTTGATTTAATGTATGATGCTAGGGAAGACAGAGTTGTATTTCCTATTAAGTATGGAAACAGAATTGTTGATGCCGTTGGGAAAGCATTGACAAGAAAACTACCAAAGTGGAAACGATATGGTAAGTCACCTCTCCCATATCAATTTGGTAGTGGTAATGCGGCAGTGGTTGTGGAGGATTGCATCAGTGCAAATGTTGCTGGTAGTGTTAACGGCATAGTTGGGGTTGCACTACTTGGAACAAATCTCTTGGAAAAGCACAAAGACCTCCTATCACAATACTCTACAGTCACTGTCGCATTAGACCCTGATGCTATGTTAAAGAGTCTAGAGATGGTGAGAGAGTTAAGAAATTATGTTAGTACTGTGAGAGCAGTTAAGTTAACAGATGATTTAAAATATAAGAATGAAGAAGATTTAAATACTATTAGAGAGGTTGTATGGAACTAACATTAATTAGAAGTTTAATGAACAAAGAATTTTATGATGAACATAAAGGTAGTAAATGTCCCGATAGATTGTTTAGTAAAGAAGTTCGTAAGATAAAAGAATCTATTGATGAATCAATGGATAAGTTTAAAAGAACTATGACACCTGACGAAATTGAAGCATACTTTATTTCAATAAATCCTACCCTAACAACGGCACAAAAAGAAAACTATGCTAGGTTATTTAGGAATATAAAATCTGAAAAGCCTATGGGTAATGATGTAGCTTCAGATGTTTTATCAAAACTATTTCAACAAGTAGTAGGTGAAGACATAGCTAATCTTGGATTTGATTATGTCAATGGTACACAGTCAACCCTTGAACCATTGCGTGGTATACTTGATAAGTATGGTGATGACTTTACACCTAACATGAATTTAGATTGGCATGATTCAGATATGGATAGTGTGTTGTCAAATCTAAAATTAAAATACAAATGGAAATTTAATATACCTACCCTATCTAAAAGGATTCCGGGAGTTAACGCTGGACACTTTGCTATTGTAGGTGCAAGACCTAACACAGGTAAGACTTCATTCCTTGCTAGTTTAATTGCCGCACCAAATGGGTTTGCTCATCAAGGAGCTAAGTGTGTCTTACTTGTTAATGAAGAAACTGCTGACAGAGTTTTAGAAAGGTATATAACTTCTGCATCAGGTTACACAACTGATGAACAGTACAGAACTACACACCCATATGTCTATGATGACTATGATAAGGTGAAGAGTTTGTATGGTAAAGTACATAACAACATTAAGATTATGGAAACACACGATAAACAAATGACATATGTAGAAACTGTTTGTAAGATTGAGAAGCCTGATGTTTTAATAGTAGATGTTGGTGATAAGTTTGCAACAATGCAAGGATTTGTAAGACAAGACGAATCCTTAAAAGCAAATGTTATTCACGCAAGGCAGATAGCAAAGGTATATGGTTGTGTTGTATTCTATGTATCACAATTATCTACAGAAGCTGAAGGTAAAGTTGTTTTAAATCAGAGTATGCTTGAAGGTTCTAAGACAGGTAAGGCCGCTGAAGCAGACTTGATATTACTATTGGCTCGTAATCCTCACGTTCAAGGACAGTTTGAAGAGGACAAACAGAGACATATAAATATTGCCAAGAATAAATTAACAGGTTGGCATGGAGTTTTACATTGTAATCTAGATTATGTGACTGGTAGATACTATGCATAGTATACAGTGTAGAAAGTTCACATGGTGTGAACATTTGTTTTTAACTAGAAAAGGAGATAACATGGACCCAATTACTTTCTCAGGTGTTATCAGCTTCGGTATTAAATTAGTACTTGCTTTAGGCATTACTAAAGAAGTTGTTACACCTCTCTTGGTTTCAGCTTTCGGAGGTTAATGCTGATATGAAAATAACTCTCGATGTAGAAAACACTACTTTAATGAGGGATGGTAAACATCACCTTGACCCATTTGAATTTGAAAATTCATTGGTTATGGTGGGTATACTACAGGAAAATGGAACTAAGCATATTGTGACATTTGACCATGTTGAAAATGATAAAATAAGTTTGGATGGTAGAGATTTAATTCAGTCTTATTTAAATCAAACAACATTACTTATCGGTCACAATATTGCTTATGACCTGGTGTGGTTGTGGGAGTCTGGTTTTAAATACGATGGTTTAGTATTTGATACTATGATTGCAGAATACGTTTTACAACGTGGGCAGAAGCAACCACTTTCTCTTGCGGCTTGTGCTGAAAGATATAAACTAGATACTAAGAAACAAGGAACACTAAAAGAGTATTATAAAAAAGGTTTCTCGACTAGAGATATACCACACTCTGAACTCTCTGAGTATTTAGAATCTGATATCAACGCAACTCAAGAACTATATAATGTTCTAACTAAACAATTAAATGAACCTTCTAACAATGGTTTATTAGATACAGTTAATCTATCAAATGAAGTTTGTGTAACTCTTGCTAAGATATATAAGAGAGGTTTTAAAGTTAATAAAGAAACTCTTGAAAAAGTTAGAGATGAATTTAATATAGAAAGAAAACAATTAATTGATGAGCTACAATTGCACGTTCATAACTTAATGGGTGACACCCCTATAAATTTAAATAGTCCTGAACAATTGTCTTGGGTTATCTATAGTCGCAAACCATATGATAAAACAGATTGGCAAAACTCTTACAATCCATATATGAAGGAGAGTACATTTAAAGACATTGTAAATAAGAAGACTCAAATAGTTTACAAAACTAAGGCTAGACAATGCCCTACTTGTAAAGGGTATGGTAAGTACAGAAAGACTAGAAAGGATGGCTCACCATTTGCTAATGAAACAAAATGTCCTACTTGTTTAGCTACAGGATTTTTATTTGACAACACTAATGAAGTTGCTGGATTAAAATTCAAAGCACCCAATGCTAAGTGGGCTAGTGCAAATGGATTTACAACAAGTAAAATAAACATAGCAGTGTTAGAAAAGATTTCAAAAGAAAAAGATATGAGTGTTGCTCATTCCTTTCTAACAAAAGTTAGAAGGCTAAGTGCAGTTGAAACCTATCTCTCTTCTTTTGTTGATGGTATCTTTAATCACACAAAGCAAGATGATATGTTGCACGTAAGATTATTACAACACAGAACATCAACAGGTAGATTAAGTGGTGCTAATCCTAATATGCAAAATATGCCTAGGGGTGGTACGTTTCCTGTAAAGAAAGTATTTGTTTCTAGGTGGGATGGTGGTAAGATACTTGAAGCAGACTTTGCACAGTTAGAATTTAGAGTGGCTGCTTTTTTATCTCAAGACAAGACTGCTATGGAAGAGATAGAGGGAGGGTTTGATGTACATAGTTATACTGCTAAAGTTATAACAGATGCTGGTCAACCTATATCTCGTACTGCTTCAAAGGCACATACCTTTGCACCATTGTATGGTGCTAGTGGATTTGGTAGGACAAAAGCAGAAGCTACTTACTACACACACTTCATTGAAAAATATAAGGGTGTTGCTAATTGGCATCGTAAGTTAGCACAACAAGCATTGGATACTAACACTATTAAGATACCATCAGGTAGAGAGTTTAGATTTAATAATGTATATAGATTAAAAAATAATAGTATAACTTCTTTTACACAAATAAAAAATTACCCTGTACAATCTTTTGCTACAGCAGATTGTGTATTGCTATGCTTAGTTTATATGGATAAGTTATTAAAGGATAAACATTCTTGTATTGTTAATACTGTACACGATAGTATAGTAATTGATATACATCCTAGTGAAGTAGAAGATGTAATTAAGATAATAAAATATACTAATGATAATTTAAAAACAATAATAGATTCACGCTGGAACATTGATTTAAATGTGCCATTATTACTTGAAGCAAAATTAGGTAATAATTGGCTTGACACAACTGATGTTTTGTGATATAACGCATTATCTTTATAGAGGAGAAATAAAAATATGACAAACTTAATAACTTTAGACAGTAATAACTTTGATGCTATGGCTAGTGTCATGGGTATGCAAACAAGTACCAAGGAAAATAAAAATAGCCTATCAAGAATTAGGATAGTTAAGAAACCTATTAAGGGAGAGACATCTCTAAAGGGTAGGAAGACTACGATTGATGTAGTGCCTGCAGGTTGGTACTCAATTGAAGACATGAATAAAAATCTTTTGTATGCAGAGAAGCCAATCATAAGACCTTTCCTACAAAGGTTTATGTATCAGAAGTACGACTCTAATATTTCTAACTATGTTAAAACAATAATGTCTGACAATATTAATATTGATTTGAAGGATACTATGGGTGGTTTTAATTGTGGTAAACCTAGTGGTTACATAGAAGACTTTAATTCTTTACCTGATGGAACAAAAGAAATTATACGACAAGTAAAAAGAACTCGTGTTATATTTGGTGAAGCATCTTTTAAGGATGGTATTACTGAGAGTGGTGAAAATAGTAGTGTTGAATCTGTTCCATTTATTTGGGAGATAGATACTAAAGAGGGTTATAAAAATATAGGTCAGTTGTTTACAGAACTTACACAACTAAGACGATTGCCAATACAACACAATGTCACTATCTATACTGAAGAAAGAGAGGGTAGTACAGGTTCTTACTTTGTACCTAACTACACCCTAAACTCTAAAGATAGCATTGCTATTTCAGATGATGACCAAAATACTTTTAGAGAATTTATGTCAACTATTGATAGGCATAATACTTGGGTGTCATCTGAATGGGATAAGAACCATAGAGAACCGTCTAGCTCTGGTATTACAGATGAGTTTATAGACATAGAAGCACCGATTAACTAATGCATAGTCCTATTGAACTAGCATTACATAAAGTACTTGATGACTTTACTGTTGGTAAAAAAACAATGTCATCAAGTACTATCAATGCTATCACTAAAGATATCAAGGTAGCATTGAAAAAACAATTCGTTGATGGTAGACCAGGATTTAGGTTTAGATTATCTAACCTTGGTAAGCCTAGTTGTCAGCTATGGTTTGATAAGAATAAACCAGAGACTGCTTTACCTAAACCATCTACTTTTATATTCAATATGATACTAGGTGATATACTTGAAGCAGTGTTTAAAGGGTTTTTAAGAGAAGCTAACGTAGAGTTTAAGGATTCTAGTAAGGTTACTCTAGCTCTAGGTAAAGATAAGATTGCAGGAACTTATGACTTAGTGATTGATAATGATGTTGATGATATTAAAACAGCATCTGATTGGTCTTATAAAAATAAATTTGATTCCTTTTCTACACTAAAGGAAAATGATTCATTTGGATATATAGGTCAGCTATCTGCATATGCTAAAGCAGGTAATTATAATCCCGGTGGTTGGTGGGTTATTAATAAAAACAATTGTTCTTTTAAATATGTACCAGCAACAGGTATTGAAATTGAAAAAGAAATAACTATATTAAAGAACACTGTAGATAAAGTAAAAGAAAATAAATTTGAAAGATGCTTTGATGCAGTGAACGAAACATTTAGGGGTAAGGAAACAGGTAATAAGATTTTAGATAAGACTTGTTCTTTTTGCTCATATAGGAAAGAGTGTTGGACTGATGTAAAAGAGTTACCCTCTATTCCATCGAGTGCTAAACAACCTAAAATAGTTTCATATGTTTATATCAAGGAGTAAAATATGGATATAAAAGAAATGGAAGACATGATTAAAGAAAAAGAAAAAGAACTATATGATATGAAAAAAGAATATAGGGAAAGGAAAACTGAAGGATTAAGAAATGCTTTAGAGAGACGTAAAGAAGCTGAGAAATTAATCCGTGAAGAGATGGATGCTCTAGGTTATGGGCATAGCTCGACATCAAATTATCCTTTTAAATTTTATTTCTAATGTCGGCATACAGTGCTACCCAAATGGCACGTAAAAATGGGTATAGGAGTGGGCTGGAAGATATAGTTGCTACTTATCTTACAGAACATAAAGTAAAATTTCTATATGAGAAAGTTAAGATAGAGTGGGAAGACCTTTCATATCGCACCTATACCCCTGATTTTGTTTTAAATAATGGGATAATAATAGAGACAAAGGGAAGATTTTTAGCGGCAGATAGAAGAAAACATATAGCAATAAATAAACAACACCCCGAGTTAGATATACGATTTGTATTTACTAACAGTAGAACTAAGTTACGTAAGGGTGCTAAGTCATCTTATGGTGAATGGTGTATAAAGTATGGGTTTAGATATTATGATAGAATTATACCTGAAGATTGGTTAAAAGAAAAAGGTAAAATATTTTATCCATCTTTTATAAGATTTAAAAACGCAAAAATAAATAGGAAAGTTAATGGAAGAAAACTCCCCAATAGAAAAAAGTGACATCGTAATACGTATCAGACCTGAAATAGAAGGTAGAGAATGGACAGGTAATGTAGAGTTATTTGCTATATCCTCTAGTGATAACACTCTTAGTGATGAATCTACATCAGACTTAGAATACTTTGTTGAGTTGGTACTAGCATCTATACCTGCTATGAAGAGTGACCCATATATATATAATGTTTTAAATACATATGCTTCAAAAGTTTTAAAGAAGCATAGCAGTAATTCTAATATAGTAAAGTTAAAATTAAATAGTGAAACTGAAGGGAGTGCTTAATATGGCATCTATAAAAGACTTAATAACTTTTGAAACAGACTCTGTAAAAGAACGTGATATGGTAAACCATCCACCACACTATAACGAATCATCTATAGAATGTATAGATGCAATCAAAGCAGCTACTGGTGATGGTTACAAATACTATATACAAGGTAATCTAATTAAATATATGTGGAGGTATGAGAATAAGAATGGTATAGAAGATTTAGAAAAAGCACAGTGGTATCTAACGTCTTTAATTGAATGGTTAAGGGCAAGATGAAAAGAATAAGAATACATATTAATGTACAAATAGATGATGAAGAATATGTAGCACCTAGTGACGGTGACGTTGCCCAGGAATTTGAAGACAACATTAGAGATTTTATATATGAAATTGATGGTGTAAAATTAAAAACAATTAGAGTAACATCGGAGGAAATATGAAACAACTACCAACAGACTATCAAAATTTTATAGCTTTATCACGCTATGCTAGATGGAAAGACAATGAACAGAGAAGAGAAACGTGGGATGAAACTGTAGATAGATACGTTGAGTATATAGATAAAGAGCTAAAGAATAAACACAGTTTTGAAATGGGTGCAGATTTAGAAACAGAATTAAAACAAGCGATATTATCTTTGAATGTTATGCCATCTATGAGAGCATTGATGACTGCAGGAACTGCACTAGATAAGTGTAATGTTGCTGGATATAACTGTAGCTATGTTCCTGTCGATAGTCCTAGGGCATTTGATGAAACTATGTATATACTTATGTGTGGTACGGGTGTAGGTTTTTCTGTTGAAAGAAGAAACATTGAGAAACTACCCACTGTAAATGAACACTTTGAAGATAGCACAACTGTTATTAAAGTTGCTGATTCTAGGTCAGGTTGGGCAAGAGCATTACGTGAGTTACTTGCTATGTTATATGTTGGTCAAGTTCCTATATTTGATGTTGATGATGTGAGACCAGCTGGTGCTAGACTTAGAACATTTGGTGGTAGGGCATCCGGTCCTGAACCACTAGTTGATTTATATAAATTCTGTGTCAATACTTTTAAGAAGGCTAGAGGTAGAAAGCTATATCCGATAGAGTGTCACGACATTATGTGTAAGATAGGTGAAGTTGTTGTTGCTGGTGGTGTAAGACGTTCAGCATTAATTAGTTTATCTAATTTAAATGATGACCAAATGAGACACGCTAAGTCAGGACAGTGGTGGGAGAATGAAGGGCAAAGAGCATTGTCAAATAACTCTGTTGCTTACAAAGATAAACCTGAGATGGGTACGTTTATGAGAGAATGGTTATCTCTTTATGAAAGTCAATCAGGTGAGCGTGGTATCTTCAATAGACAAGCGGCTGTTAAACAAGCTGCTAAGAATGGTAGACGTAAAACAGAATATGATTTTGGTTGTAATCCTTGCAGTGAAATTATTCTAAGACCATATCAATTTTGTAATTTATCTGAGGTTGTAGCTCGTGAGACAGATGACTATTCTGACCTAGAAAATAAAGTACGTATAGCTACTATACTTGGTACATTTCAATCTACTCTTACAGACTTTAAATACTTGCGTAAGATATGGAAAGATAATACTGAGGAAGAAAGATTGTTAGGTGTTTCACTAACAGGTATTTTAGATAGCCCTCTCCTAAATAAAAAAGATATGTACCTAGCAGAAATGTTAGACTCTTTAAAACAAGTAGCTAT
>VMHT01204560.1_pt1 | contig 11313 bp, 8 predicted proteins | sample 4693611 | NCBI WGS metagenome assembly VMHT01 (sample SAMN12280063, study PRJNA550983) | marine metagenome | isolation source: seawater sampled from same location over 5 years 0.02-0.2 micron viral filtrate | place: USA: collected off the coast of southern California halfway between the port... ... | reverse complement strand
GGACGCGACGCGACGGCGCGACGCGCGACGCGCGCGGTGCGCGCGACGACGACGACGACGACGACGACGACGACGACGCGCGCGATGGCCGCGGCGCGACGGACGCGGCGCGCGACGACGACGCGAGAGACGCGAGAGACGACGAAGACGCGAGAGACGACGCGAGAGACGACGCGGACGTCGTCGCGCAGCCGGAGTGGATGTGGGACGACGCGCCGGATGATTTTCGCGAGCGGTGGTACGCGCGCGCGCGACCGCGCGGGACGCGGTGCGTGGTGGTGGCGACGCGGGGACGAACGACGGCGCGGAGCGCGCGGGACGGGACGACGCTGCGGACGTTTCAATCGGGATTGCCGGGAGGGAGCGCGCGGACGAGTCGAGGGCGGAGCGGGGAGTGCTTTTGCATACTCGATTGCGTGTTCGCGGAGGATGAGCGGGCGAGGAATGAGACGGGCGGGCGAGGGAAGGAGGCGGCGACGGCGAACGCGCGAGGCGCGTATCACGTGTTGGACGTCATGGCTTGGAACGGGGCGGCGATGTACGATTGCGACGCGGAGTTTCGGTTTTTCTGGGCGCACACGCGATTGACGGAGGAGTGCGACGCGTGTGAGGCGCCGAACGCGGCGCTGGGGAGAGACTTCGCGTTCGTCCCGACGCCGTGGTACGAGTGCGACGTCGACGGCGTCTCGAGAGCGTACGCGGGAGATATCGGTACCGAGATCGATGGGTTGCTCTTTTACCACAAAGAGGCGGCGTACGAAAATGGCGCGACGCCGCTCGTGTTGGCGTGGCGCGATGCGAAGACGTCGGCGTTTTTCACGCGCGACGAAGGCGCGGCGACGGTGCTCTCGCGCGCGGGCGTCGTCCTCCCGGGAGACCCCACCGCGGCGCAAATCATCACCTTGACGAAGTCGAGCGACGGAAGATTCTTCGTCACCGGTGACGATGAGCCAATGGTCATCGCCGCCGTGGATGCGGTACCGCGGGCGTCGGAGAAAGTCGCCGCGCCCGCGACGCTCGAGCCGGGCCGCTCGGGCCGTTTTCTCGTCGGTCCGTCGGGATTCGACGTCGACGTCGAAACCGCGCACGTGCGAAGCGCTGACTTGCACTATCTCGGTCCGAAACCACCGAAGCGACGCGGTGTCGATCGCGCGGACGCGCTTTCGAAGATCCTCTTCAACGCTCGAGCGCGAACGGCGCCGCTCGGCATCGACGCTCTGTTGTCCGCCGCCGCCGCGGACGCCCCCATGACCGATCACGCGCGTTGAACACGTCGACGATCCGTCACAGTCGTACTAGTTTTAGCTTGTCATCGCTAGCGTTCATCTTAGGGAAACGTCGCGCTCGCGTCGCCTTCTGCAAAACTCGTCGCGCTCGCGTCCCGCTCGCGCTCCCGCGAACGCCTCTCCCGCGCGCGTCGCCGCACTTCGCCGCGCCCATGGGTTCGTCCACGCCGAAGAAGGAGAAGAAAGAAAAGAAGGAGAAGAAAGAGAAGCGCTCGAGCGAGGACAAATCGCCGGGCGGCGGCGATGAGCGGTCGAAAAAGCAAAAAGTGCAGGACGATGGCGGCGGCGGCGAACCCACGCGCGTGCGCGTCGTTGGACTCACGAAGACCGCGAACGCGGACGGCGTGGGCGCGTTTCTGGGTTTGGACGCCGCGAGCGTCGTGGTCGGGATGTGGGGAACGCACGGGAAAGGCCCGAAGCCACCGGGAGGGCAAGCGTTCGCGACGACGGCGTCCCGAAGCGCGGCGGAGAAGCTCGTCGAGGCGTTCGATGGAAAAACGCTGGATGGAGTCGAGTTGAAGGTGATAGTGGATGATGGAGACGTCGCGGTGCACTCGAATGGGGGAGTGACGCCCGGGAAGGACGCGAAGCCGACGATAAAGACCATGGAGGTGCCGCGACCGCCGTTGTTCGGCGGCGGCGGCGGCGCGGCGGCGAATGTATCCGTGTCAAACGCCGATACCGCGCCTTCGATGTCGCCGCATGATGTACGAGCGGACGATTGGTCGTGTGGGGCGTGTGGGTGTAGTAACTTTGCACGGCGAACGTCGTGCTTTAGGTGTGCGGCGCCGAAGAGCGCGACGACGAGCGGGGCGCCGGCGACTGCGGTGAACACCGCGGCGGCGCGCGCGTCAGCGCAAGGAAACGCACAAGATGGGTATGAGGTGTTTTTGAAGTATTTGCCGCACAGCGCGAACGAAGAGGAGGTGACCAAGTATTTCGCCGACTGCGGCGCCATGGTCAGTCAGGCGCGTCTGTTGCGCGACCCGCAGTCGGGTCAACCCAAAGGAGCGGGATTCATCACGTTCGTAGACGAAGCGGGCAGAAACGAGGCGTTGAAGCGCGACGGTGCGCGATTCGGCGGTCGCAACGTGTCCGTGACGGTGGCGAAAAAGAGCACGTTCGGCGTGCGCGCCACGGATCAGGCGTACGGAACGCACACGCCGGCGATGTTAGCGGAAACCATCGCGGCTCTCGTCGCCCCTGATCGCTCGGGCGTGTACGTGGACGGAACTTTCGGACGTGGAGGTCACACGCGCGGAATTCTCGCCGCGCTTTCCGCCGAGGGTCGCTTGCACGCGTTCGACATGGATCCAGAGGCGATCAAGGTGGGCAAGGAGCTCGAAAGAGAAGACTCCAGGTTTAAGATTCACCACGCCCCGTTCGGATGCATGGCGGACGTTTTGAGACCGCTCGGCGTGAAACCGTCTGGAGTATTCTTAGATTTAGGGATTTCTTCGCCCCAATTCGACGACTCGTCGCGAGGGTTCCGACCCGAGCAAGACGGTCCGCTCGACTTGCGCTTTGACGTCGAGCGCGGCGTCCCCGCGAGCGAGTATCTCAGACTCGTTTCGCGCGAAGAACTTCGACGGGTGATTCACGAATACGGTGAGACCACTGATCCAATCGCCGCCCGTCGAATCACGGACGCCATCGTGCTCGCGCGTGAAAACGGTTCGCTCCCGAGCACGACGAAGGAATTCGCCGCCCTCGTCGCCAAGGCCAAAGGCAAAGAATACCAGATGATGCATCCCGCCAAGCTCACGTTCCAAGCTTTACGCATCGCGCTGAACCAAGAGTTTGACGAGATGCGACGCGGTATGCACGCCGCATTCGATATCATGCCCGAACACGGACGTTTGGGCATCCTCACCTGGAAGCACAGCGAGTGCGCCATCGTCGTCGACTTTTTCCGCGACTACGAAGTCATCCGCGACGACTTCCCCCTCTACGAGTGGGCGCTCAAGAACCACGCCGATAAGTGCTCGAAGAAGCTTGAACGCAAGTGGGGCATGCACATGGACGACGCTCAGCGCCCGAGCGAGCAAGAGATGCGTCAAAACAGCCGTTCGCGTTCCGCGACGCTTCACGTCCTCCGCAAGCGCGAAGCCGTGCGCATCGCCGACTTGGAGCGCCTCTCGTACAAGCTCAAGGGTTGGGGCAAGATCCCAGACGCGAAACCGGCGCCACCGGTGACGTTCAACTACAAGATATAGCGCGTCGTCGTTCGTCGCATTCTAGCTTTGTCCCGTTGTCATCGTCGCCTCGACGAAGTCTTTCCCAGCTCGCGCCGCACTCCCGCGCGCCGCACCATGCGCGTCGGCGTCCCGTCGACGCGCGCGCCGTCGACGCGCCCATCGCCATCGTTCGCGCCGTCCGCGTCGTCGTCGTCCGCGCGCGCGTCGCGCCCCGCGCGCGCGACGCGTCTCGACACGTCTCGACACGCAACAGCCGACGACGCGCGCGGCGACGCGTCGCGTCGCGCCGATCCCGCGCCCGAGACGCGGTGTCCGGTGTGCCGCGGCACGGGCTGGAAGCCGTGCGGGCAGTGCGAGGGCACGGGGATCAACCCGAGCGACGCGTTCGGGGGCAAGTTTAAAGCCGGCGACGCGTGTTGGCTGTGCGAGGGCAAAAACGGCGCGCGGACGATGTGCGGGAACTGCGTCGACCTCACGGACACGTTTTGAGCGCGCGCGTCGTCTCATCCACCGACGTTTTGTCTTCTATTCGTCCTGATCTAATCTACCGACGTTTGTTTTCTACTCGTCTCTCTCTCTCGCGCGCGCGCGGCGTCGACCCGCCTCGCGACCGTTGACGTACTCGGCGGTTTCGACGAGCTCGCGCAGAAACGCGTCGACGCCCGACGCCCCGTCGTCGTTCTCCAACACCTCCAGCATGAACTCCCGCTGACGCCGCGTGACGAACGCGATGCACTTCTCGGGACATCGCTCGCTCGCGCACCACTCGGCGTACGCCAGCGCCGACGTCTCGTCCGCGCTCGCGTCCCCGAAGTCATCCCGCTCGATCCATCGCGCCTTCCCGGTCGTCGCGTCCGCGACGAACGACCTCGGCGCCGCCTCGACGCAGCTCGACGCGCACGCCGCCGCGCCGCGACACCGCGTCGCCGCGACGAATCCGTGTCGCGCGCCGTCGAACGTCCTCGCGAGCGTCTTCGCCGCGAACGCGTCGCCGTCGCCGTCGCTCGCGCTCGCGAGCGTCCCGTCGCGCGCTGACGCCATCGCGCGCTCGTACGCCGCGCGCACCGCGAGCGCGCGCGCGGTCGACCCTCGCGCGGCGTCCGGGTGCGCGTCGCGCATCGTCGCGCGGTACGCGTCGCGCACGTCTCGCTCGGTGAGCGTCGCGGCGTCGCGCGCGTCGAGCCCGAGGCGTCGCAGCGCCGACGCCGCGTCGTCCGAGGACGACGCCGCGACGCGCGACGCGCGGCGCGGCGGCGGAAAACGCGTCGGCGCGAATCCGAGCGCGCGCATCGAAGTGCGGCGCGGATTCGACGCAAAACGCGACGCGACGCGGCGCTAAAGCGCGTCGCGAGTCCCGCGAACATGCGCGGCGCGTCGCGTCGCGCCGCCGCGGTCGTCGCGCGCGCGCCGGGGCGCGCGGCGTCCCAGTCGCGCGCGCGTCGAATCCGCGAATCGCACTTTTCGGGCGACGAAAACGCCGCGCACCGCGCGCCGCGCGCGCGAACGGCGCGCGCGAGCGCGCGAGACGGTCGACGCGCGCACGCCGCCGATGCGGACGGCGTCGAGCGCGTGTCGAGCGCGGAGAACGCGACGGTGAAGCACTTTGTAAAGTTGTGCAAGAGCAAGGCGTACCGGGACGAGCGCGGGACGGTGGTGCTGTCGTCGAGCGTGCTCATGCGCGAGTGCTTCGGGCGCGCGGGAGAGGGGCGCGAAGCGAAAACGCTGTTCGTCGCGGATTGGGCGGAGGCGCCGGCGGGAATTCGGGCGAAGAGGGTGATTCGGGCGCCGGCGAGCGTGCTGAAAAAGTGCGCGGGGGTGAACAACGCGGACGGGTTGGACGCCGTGGGGGAGTTCGCGTCGCCGGTGATCATGAACGCGCGCGAGTTCGTCGATGGTGCGAAACAGAGGGACGTCGTGCGCGTGCTCGCGGTGGAGGGGGTGCAAGATCCCGGGAATTTGGGAACGCTCACGCGCACGGCGGTGGCGTTCGGTTGGGACACCGTGGCTTTACTTCCGGGAACGTGCGATCCGTTCAACGACAAGGCGATGCGCGCGGCGCGTGGGGCGACGTTTCGAGTCGATTTCGTCGCCTTCGATTCGTTCGACGATCTCGCGAGCGCTGGAAGAGAATTGAACATGGAGTTGTACGCCGCCGAGCCGAGCGCGAAAGAAGACGTCGACCCCGAACGGGCAAAGGCTGTGGCGAAGGCGTGTCTGGTGCTCGGTACCGAAGGTCAAGGATTGAGCGACGATGCCTTGCGCGCGTGCAAGCCGGTGGCGATTCCGATGTCGGGGGAGATGGAAAGCTTAAACGTCGGCATCGCGGGTGGCGTTCTGATGTATTTGATGCAGGCTACTACGAAGACCCGATGAATTAGAAGAAACTAGCTACGTGCGTGTGTGATAAAATATAGCGCAGAAATAGTACAGTGGCGGTTGGTTCGTTCGTTCGACGTGCCTCAAATCGTCATCCCAGTCGCGTGCGGGACGACCCGCGAAAGGAACGCGTACGTGCCTCCGGCGACGAGCAAAAAGCCGCTCGTCGGATTCACCCACGCGCTCTTCTCCCGCAGCGCCATCACGGATTTCAACCCATCCGTCGCCGTCGCGGCGAATAATAACGGTGCGACGTACCCCGACGTGTACGTCAACAGCAACGTCCCCCCCGACAACGGATCACCGCTCGACGCCGCGTACGCCAACAACGTCGCCAAAATCGGCGTCGCGCACGGCGACGCCGCCAGCGCGAACACCGCCCCCGCGATGTACGCCTGCAGCACCGGCGACACTCGCACAGACTTTGGATCGAAATTCGCCCCGAACGACGGAAAGCTCACCTCGACGACGTCTAACAGGTTCAATCCCATGGCGACGGCGAGCGCCGCCGCCGCCGTCGGCAATCCGTCGCCCAAGCCTTGCCCGTACGCCGCTCCGAAGCTCGCCGCTACCACTCCTAACGCCGCCAGTGTGCTCGCTAATCCTCCGGCGAACGCGACGCTCGCCACGCGCACCGTTTTCGCGCGCTCTTCCGCGCTCGGCGCTTCGCCCGCGACGCCGCCGCCGCCGTACCCGCCGATGTATCCAATCGTCAGCGGCAACACGCTCAGTGTGCACGGCGATAGCGACGTGAACACCCCCGCGGCGAGGACGGTGACGTACGTCGTCGCGCCGACGGTGCCGCCGCCGAGGACGTCGGCGCCGATCGCCGCGTCGAGGGACTGCGTGGCGTCGTAGAGCGCGACGTCGAGCGACGCGAATGCGCGTCGATCGCGCCGCGCGCGGCGATCGGAAGCGCGTCGAGGGCGCGGCGCGCGCGCGAGTCGCGAGTGACGCGCGAACGCGCGGCGCGCGGGCGCGGACGTCGAGCGCATGGCGTCGACGAGTGCGGGGCGCCGGGACGGCGGACGAAGCGAGTCGCTGAATAATGTTACACGTGTTGCTGTTCAACCGATTGACGATCACGCGCGGACGATGACGGAACCCGAACGCGTGTGGTAACGCACGCCTTGCGTCGGCTTGTACTTTTCGTTGCGGACTTGTAAGGTTTCGACCTTGATGCCGCTGACGCCGGCGCCGGGAACGCGGAAGGAGGCGGTGATGTCGACGACTTCTTGCAGTTGCACGCGACGCTGTGCGACGGCGACGGCGGGCTTGGCGGCGATTGCGTTGGAGGCGTTCGTCGCCGTCGTCGTCGGTTCGTCGTCGTCGTCGGCGCGCATGGTGACCTGGACGGATAAGCACGGCGTCTTGTCCGCGGGGAACTTTTCGATGACCCAGTGCACGGTGTTGCTCGTGACGTCGAACGTCGCGTCGCCGTGCGTGGACGTAGGATCGGCACCGATGACGCGCGATGGTAAGCGCACGTCCAAGGTGACCGACTCGACGGGTTTCTCGAATGCGGGCTTGGAGCCGACGACGACGCTCACGCGTCCTTGCTGCGCGCCGAACGCGCACTGCGGACGAATGTACAGCGGTAACGGCACCGAACTCAGGTTATCGCTATTCGCCGTCTTCAACCACGGATTGGCTTTGATGTATCGCGGTTGCCACTGATCGACGTCTTGCTTGCTCGTCGGCGGTCGAACCTTGTACGACATCAACACGCTCGAGCCGTCGGCGGGAACGAAGGACACCACGCGATCGCTCGCGAAGCGCGACAGACGCACGCTCGGGTGAAAGCTGTACTCCTCGATCAAGTGCGAGTTGCTCAGGGTCAGGTTGATGTCCGGCATCCCGCTCAATCGAGAGTTGACTTCAATCCTCCCGTACACCGCCGACGACAGCACCTTGCCCTCCGCGTCAATCGTCGCGTCGATGGTTTCGATGAGATCCAAATAAATCTCATTGCTCGTGTACTTGATATTATTCGGGCGCCACGGCAACGGGAGCAACTTGAGCGGATCTTGATCGCTCACGATGACGCCTTGATTCCCCATCACCGTCGCCGTGACGCGATTGTACAAGTTCGGCGGCGGCACCAGCACCTTCAACCCCCCCGCGTGCGTGTTCACCGGTATCCCACTATCCAGCATCTCATCCAACAACTGATACAGCGTCACGTGGTGCTCTTGCAGCGTCGTCTCCGTGACGCTCTCTCCGAAGTACGCGCGCAGCACGTCGTACAATTGCGACAAGAATTCGATCACCATCAACGGCGCCGTCTCCCTCGAGCACGTCGCCACGTACGTCACCTCGCCTCGCGTCAAGAAGAACCCGTACGACCCTTGATCGACGCACGCCGCGTCGCCGTCCACGCCCTCGCGCTGTCCCCGTCGATGCGCTTCGAACACCCTTTCGCAAATCTCGCTCCCCGCGATCGCGCCCCAGTGCTTCACCGCGATCAGCGATTCCGTGCGATTGTTCACGACGAACAGCGAGTCGATCCCCATCGCGCGCGTCGACGGCGGCGCGGTCGCGGCGCGGTGCGCGCGAGGAGCGTCGCGGTGACGCGGGGTAGCGTCAAAGTGTGACGCTCTCGGCGGGCGCGCGGCGCGCCATGTCGACCGCGAGCGTCGACGTCGCGCGCGTCGCGACCATCGTCGCCGCGCTCGCGCTCGTCGCGCACTGCGCCTGGGTCGCGTGCGTCGAGCGCGCGGTGCGCGCGGCGCGATCGTGCGCGAGCTGGTTGCGGCGAGAAATCATCCTCACGACGGGCGGCGCGAAGCAAGCGGCGCGCTACGTCCCGGTGCTCGGACACACGGTGGCGCTTTTTAAGGCGGTGGGGTCGTATCCGTGCACGTGGGACCTGTTCGCGCGATGGGGGGCGAGCGCGGCGCCGAAACCGGCGCGAGTGCAAATCTTTCAGAGACACTGCGTCGTCGTCGCGGATCCGGATCTCGTCAAGCGCGTGATGCAGGTGAATTTGAAGAATTATAAAAAGGACACGGAGTTTTCGTACGAACCGTTCCTGGAGATATTGGGCACGGGGCTGGTGACGAGCGAGGGGGAGACGTGGCGGGAACAGCGACAACGGATATCGAGCGCGTTGCGGGTGGAGATTTTAGACGACATCATAGCCATCGCGACGCGCGCGGTGGACAGATTGTCGGAAAAGTTGGAACGGGTGCGTGGGAAGAATGAACCCGTGGAGCTCGCGGAGGAGTTCCGATTGTTGACGTTGCAAGTGATCGCGGAGGCGATTTTGAGCCTCACCCCAGAGCAAAGCGACGAAGTCATGCCGAATTTATATTTGCCAATCATGGAGGAGTGCAATCGACGTAGCTTGGAGCCGTGGCGCAAGTATTTGCCCACGCCAGAGTGGTTCGCGCATCGCAAGCGCGTGGCGATGCTGAATGAGTACATCGTCAATCTCATTCGCGGTCGATGGAAGAAGCGCACGTCGGGTGAGGCGAATGAAAACCCGGACATTCTCGATCGCGTGCTCGCGTCCGTGGAGGTCGAGGACTACGGCGCGGACATCGAGGAGCAAATGTGCTATGAGATTAAAACTTTTCTGCTCGCCGGTCACGAAACGAGCGCGGCGATGCTGATATGGACGACGTGGGAGTTGGTGAATAACGAAGAAAAGATGGCGAAAGCCGTCGCGGAGGCAAACAAGGTACTCGGCAAGGTGAAACCCGGTCGACTTCCCACGCGAGACGAGCTCGCACATCTTGATTACAACGTTTCCGCGCTCAAGGAATCGCTCAGGCTGTACTCGGTCGTTCCAGTGGTCACCAGACGCGCCATCGCTGACGACGTGTTGGGCGGATGCCGCATTCCAAAGGGCACGACGGTTATCATTAGCTTGCAAGGCGTGCATCATCGCGAGGATTTATGGCCAAACCCGTTATCTTTCGAACCTGAACGCTTCTTAGACGGTAAGAACGACGAACTCGGCAACTACGCGTACTTGCCATTCATCCAAGGACCGCGTAACTGTCTGGGACAATATCTGGCGCTGCTCGAGGCGCGCGTCGTGCTCGCGACGCTCATCAGACGATTCAAGTTCAAGAGCGCGAGCACGAAGAACGGTGCTAAGCACACGAAAGCGATTCCCATCGCCCCCGCGGATGGTATGTGGTTTACCGTGGAGTAGACGCAAAGTAGATGAGATGGCGCGTGTTTTAATTGCAACTCAGATTTCCAGATTTAACTCACTCGTCGTCGGGCTTGCCCAGGTACCCGTATGGATTCGCGCTCGCCCACTTCCACTGATCTTTGCAGCAGTCTTCGATAGTGCGCTCGGCGCGCCAGCCGAGAACTTCAAACGCCTTTTGCGTGGCGCCGTACACCTCCGCGGCGTCGCCCTCGCGACGCGCGACCATCTTGCACGGAATCTTTTTCCCAGACGCCTTTTCAAACGCGGCGACGAGCTCCAACACGCTCGTGCTCGTCCCCGTCCCGAGATTCACGGTGATCAACCCCGCGTTAGGATCGGTGGTGAGCTTTTTCACCGCCGCGACGTGCCCATCCGCCAAATCGACGACGTGAATGTAATCCCGTCGTCCCGTGCCGTCCTTCGTCGGATAGTCGTTTCCGAACACGCTCAACTCCGGTCTTCGCCCCACCGCCACCTGCTGCACGAACGGCATCAAATTATTCGGAATCCCCTTCGGATCCTCCCCCAGCGTTCCGCTCTCGTGCGCGCCGACCGGATTAAAGTACCTCAACAGCGCCACTCGCCACTCGCCGTCGCTCTTTTGCAAATCGCTCAGAATGTGCTCGATGAACAATTTCGTCCGTCCGTACGGATTCAGCGCCGCCGTCGGGAAATCCTCCGTGCACGGCACCGACGCCGGTTCCCCGTACACCGTCGCGCTCGAGCTAAAGCACAGCGTCTTGCATCCGTGCCTCGCCATCGTCTCGCACAGCGTCAGCGTGCTCCGAATGTTATTCTCATAGTACAGCAGCGGCTTCGCCACGCTCTCCCCCACCGCCTTGAGCCCCGCGAAGTGGATCACCGCGCGCACCGTCCCGCACGTCGCGAACACGTCCTCCAGCGCCTCGGCGTCGCGGCAATCGCACTCGCGAAACGTCAACCGCGCGGCGCGCCGCTCGCCGACGATCGCGCGCACGCGCTCGACCGCCTCGGCGCACGAATTGTCAAAGTTATCGATCGCCACGACGGACGCGCCGGCGAGCAGGAGCTGCACGCACGCGTGCGTGCCGATGTACCCGGCGCCGCCGGTGACGAGGACGCGGACGTCGTCCATCGCGCGCGCGATCGGCAGACGCGCGTCGAAGTGCGGATGGCAAAGTTTGGATAACGCGACGCGACGCACCGTCGACGACGCACCGTCGACGACGCGCCGTCGACGACGCGCGGAAAGAGCGACGCGCGCGCGCGATGGCGTCGGCGTCGGCGTTCATGGCCGTGCCGTCGTTCT
>VMHT01085655.1_pt1 | contig 11313 bp, 17 predicted proteins | sample 4693611 | NCBI WGS metagenome assembly VMHT01 (sample SAMN12280063, study PRJNA550983) | marine metagenome | isolation source: seawater sampled from same location over 5 years 0.02-0.2 micron viral filtrate | place: USA: collected off the coast of southern California halfway between the port... ... | reverse complement strand
TCTTTTGCAAGTTGAGCATTGGCAGCATCAAGAGAAATCTGAGCATTTTCTAACATTAATTTTTGTTGTTTAGCTAGGTTGTCTCTTAAATCATTATTAGCTTTTATTCTATCCTCAACACTATTCCTTTCTTCATCTCTTATTTGTCTTAGTTTTTCATTTTCAAAATCAAATTGTTCTAATAAACCCTGATTTCTAGCTGCTGCTAATTCAGCACTATTTGCCAAGTCAACATTTGCTGCTGCTGTTTTAATAACTTCTTTTGTGTAATTAGAAACTGATTCTGCAACTTTGTCAAAACTTTCATCAACACCTGTAAAAACATCAACTGATTGTTTTCCTGCTTCTTTAACATCTGCCATAGCACCTGCAAAATCACCTGAAAAAACTTTTTTAATGGCTGATCCTAAAAATCCTAAAACCTCTAATGCTTGATTTAACCTATCTAAAAAACCCTGTTTAAAACTTATGGCAAACTCTTTTATTGTACCTAATGGATCTTTAAATAATGAATCCATGAATTGTTTTACTTTATCAATATTTCCAACCAACAAGTTTACTAAGTCATTTAAAACAAGTGATACTGCTTCAGTAGCAACAGCAAATAAATCCACAACTTTTTGATTTTCTCCTAAGACCTCTTTGAATTTATCAAATAATTTCACAGCTATTCCTACAATTCCACCAACAGCAAATGCAGTTTTTAATGTTTTACCTAAACTAAAAGAAGATTTTCCTGCATCTTTTGCTCCTTTATCTAGTGCTTCCATTCCTGCCTTTGCATCTTTTTCTGTTGCTGATAAATTTTTATTCAGATCAACAATGCTTTTATTGACATTTTCAATATTTTTATTTGACTGTTGAGTGTCAGCTACTAATTCAAATTCTATTTTTTCCATCTTATTTCTGTTTTAAATTGTTTCCATCCCTCTCTTATTGTTGTGGGTAGTTTATTTTTGCCCTGAGCAATCTTAATATTGTTAGTTTCTCCCTGAGCTATTTTTAAAGCTGCTAATATTATTTTTATCATAATACTACATTTAAAAGTTCAATATCACTTTTGCCATTAATTAAATTTGTTGTTAATGAGTTAATAATATATTCTTGATTTCCAATACTTACTCTGTCATTTAATTCTAAATTATAAATAATCTTTAATGGCAAATATGCCTTTACTTTTGTTAATCTTCTGTCATTATTAAATACATGACTTATATAAGTTTCATAATATTCCTTAAATAATGTTTTATCAAAATCTGTATTGTCTGTATATTCATTTGTTTCATTTTGAAAATGAATGTTTATTTTAGATGTAGCTGCAACTATGTCTAAGCTATTTGATGGAATTATATAATTTGTTAATTGTGATTTTGTTCCATTGTCATTTCCAAAAGAAATTGATGTTCCACTTGATTCTTTAAAACCATAAAATATTAAAGGCAAACCATGAAATGCTTCCCTGTTTTCATTTACAGACCATCCCCATTGAATGTCTGTAGAGCCACCTCCTGTAGCATCTACTAATCTTTGATATTGCATGTGTTCAAAAGGAACTTCAACTTTGTATGTTTCATTTGGTGCATCATATTTTGCATTGTCTAATGTGTAAGATATTGACCCCCATCCTGTATTTTCTAACTGCTCAAACTGAACTGCTAAAAATGTTTTTAGTCCTTTATATTGAAATCCAATTTCTTTAAAAGGCAAAGCAACATTTATTTGACTTGTTGAACTATCTATGTATTTATCTAATGCCCATGCTTCTGTTCCTGATAAAACTCCTTTTCCTGTGCTATAATAACTGTCTAAGGTCTTTACTACAATAGTTCCTGTGTCATTAACAAAAGCTGTTAAATTAAACATCTTAAACAAAGCTGTAAGAAAATCAATTATTTTCATTTTAGGGATTTGCTGAGTTATAACAAATTCAAATGTGGTTGTTGTTGTTAATGCAGATGAATTTCTCCATTCATCAGTCCATCCACCTATTGGTTGACCTCCTGCACCCTCACCACCAAAATATCCATTTATTTCCCACCTTACACCATATTGACTTGCAAATGTTAAGCTAGTAGCAGAAGCAATAAAAATTGTGTATGTTCCTGCTGTCAAAGTAAAATTGTTTTCTGTAAATGGTTGATTTCCCTGAATATTAGTTTGTTGAAAATATAAACTTCCATTTCTATAAACCTGAATATTGTAAGCTGTACTTGCATTGTCTGGGAAAAAACTAAGTGTATGACCTAATATGTTATTAGGATATGTAACCAAATCTCCTATAATTATAATTCCTCCATTTTGCTGAGAGGTTTCTGCATCTGATCCTGCCTGTAAAGTAAAAGATGGAACTTGTCTATATTGTAAACTTATTTGTCTAGCAGCTTCTACATCTCCTTTTTTTCTGTGAAGCCACATATAAAGATTATAAAATGATGGATTGCTTGTATTAAAAAAGTCAGTTGAAAAAACAAGATTACTTGGAAAACCATTTGCTATTGTATATCTACTTTCTATAGCTTGGATAATTTCATATAATCTTACTGCAAATTTTAATTGTTTCCAATAAACCTGATTGTTAGAGCTAGAGTTTACCCATCTAACATTTCCATTTCCTGTTGTTCCTGAATCATAATAAAGCTGATCTGTGTGAGTAATTAATGGAGTTATTAAAGCATCTAAGTTTCCTATAAGATTTGCTTTTATATTTGTATCAGTATAATCTAATTTTAATGTGTTTAATCCATCTAAATCTTGAAGCTCATCATCTTCTAATAAATCTTTGAGGTTTACAGTTTCACCAAAAAATGTAACCTTATAAGCATATATTCTGTTGTTTTTTAATTCAGTTCCCTCTAATCTTATTGTTCCTTTTTTAAATGGAATATTATTTAATTCAATATTTGCAGGAACTTTATTTCTTGCATCAAAATTATTTACAGCAATATTAAAATTATAATAATGTTTAAAAATTAGATTATTTGTTTTTGAAGCAGGTAAAGTAAATGTTTTGCTAAACTCAGTAAATATCTTTGCAATATCTCTAACATTTTGAATGCTTTGAGTTATAGAAACTGATTCATCTTTAAATAAATCTACTCTTGTGTCTTGTATATATAATTGTAGTTTTTGCATTATCTAACATTGTTAATATAATCTGCAGCCAATTCAAACTCAAAACTGTATTCTATTAATCTGTCATTTACAGATGTTTTTTTCTTAAATGTAGATGTCTTAACTGTTACAGGTTTGACCACATCATTATTAGGATTGGTTTGAGAATCATCTGAAATCCATATTTGTTCAGACAATAATAATTGCTCAAATACTAAATTATACCATTCAGGATAATAACCAGAGCTTAATGTAAATGATTGTTTTGCTGTTGTATTAAAAGGAGTTACTGCTGCAACTGAATTACTATAAACACCTGAAGCATTTATAATATTTCTTTGATAGGTTTCTTGTTTTCTGTTTGTGGTTTCTGTGTCTTTTAAGAAAAACCATAATTCTTGAATTACACCATATTTATTTACAAATCTAACTTTATGACCATTACCATATTTTGTGCAATTTACTCTCACAATATTTAATTGGATTCCTGCAGCAGTTCCTGTTACTGTTGTATCAGTTGACCCAAATTTATAATATTCAACAGAACTTGTAGATTTTATTAATGGTACATAACCCTGATAACCTGTAGGATAATAAACATAAAACTTATTTGAAGTTGTTGTAAAATCAGGATCAAAATCAATTAACCATGTTGGTATTGATGGAACTACAGTAGGATTTGACCCCTCCATAAATGTGCCATAACCATCAAACCCAATATCAGAAAAAGCACTTGAATTTAAAGCTGACCCACTTCCATCTGTAGAAGCATAAGAACTTAGAGCTGTAATAATTGAAATTGTTGGACTTGTTGGTGTTGCACTATAAGTAATATCAATATAATCTCTGCTTAATTCTGCTATCTCAAAAGTTACTACTTGACTTCCTGAACATTGTTTTATAATTGTATATCTTAATGTGCCACCAATAGTGATTGTCATCTTAGCACTATTTGCATTAGCATGAGATGTGAATGATTTATATTGTGGACTTCTTAATACTATGTTTGCCATTGTCTATTGTTTTATTCCTAATAGTAATTGTCTTTCCACATCTATTTTAAATGCTTCTAATAATTCACTAGGTAGTTTTTTAAATTCTTTTCTAAATGCTTTTGAGAAAAATAAGGTTGGTTTTAATCCCTGAGCAAAGATTCTTTTTTGTAACCAGAATCCTATTGTTCTGTAATTTCCTTTTTGAAATTGACCTTTCTCATTTCTAAATCTAATGTTCTTTCTTTTTGCCCATTCCATTAATGGTTGCATGGGTGGCATTTTGGTCTTATAAGAAAACTTATTTTTAATTCCATTTGCTCCTGTAAAGATTGAATTTGTAGATCTTCCTTTTTGTTTTCCTTTATATTTTTTGGTTGTTGCTAAACTTGGTTTTGCACCCCACACCCCTGCATCCTGAAACATCCCATAATCTTGCATTAAGAAATCTAAAAGAAAAGCATTTTGCTCAACTGTTAAATCACTTTTAAGAGAGTTATATAAACTCCCACCTGCCATGTCTTTTTTTTGGAGGTTTATTTTAGCTGAATCAATGACTGCCTGACCAAACTTTTCTAATGCTTCTTTGACTTCTTTGTATTCCATTAGCAGATTGTTATGTCATTATAAATTACAATGTCCATTGTTGCTGTCCATCCTGCTAATTCATTTTCAAACCTGTCATAAAATGGCTCACAAGTTGGATCACCTACTAATTGATATTTGTCTCTGTGTAAATCTCCCTTTCTTAAAACCATTATTAGCTTGTTTAAGACAGCTAATTGAGTGTTTAAGACATCTTGTTCATTGTTGTTACCCTCAAAGATGTGGGTTGTTTCCTGTTTGCTTCTGCTTACAATATCCATAGACAATATGGAAATGTTAAATGTTAATGTTTGCTCAGAATCAACAACAGTATTTATGATAATATGACTTAGAGGAAAAATGTTTTGTTTTTGTAAATTGACATTACTTAGATTTCCTGTGGTTACTGTGTTCACATCAACATTATCTAATAATGAATTTTTAATAGTTTCTGTTAATTGGTAAAAACCTCTTATTCCCTGATTGCTCATCTTTTAAATTTCTTTTTTATTTTACTTGCTTCTAGTTCATTTTTTTCTTTCATGTATTCTAACATCAGCAAACATTCATGTGCTTTTAATTTAGTGATATTTTCAAATCTTCTAATATCCCCTTTAGAGAGTGTGAAAATTGCTTGATACCATCCCCATTTAGCATTAAATCCTGCTCCTGATGAGAGGGTATCTTGCTCAGCTCCCTCTCCAAAAAGCGATTCATAACTACTGACAAGTCTTTTCCTAAATGATAGAAAAAAAAAACTGAAGAAATTACTGCATCTAAAGGCATATCTAATAAATTGTCTTTAGTGCTTACATCATAATCTTTAATTACATACCTGTTTCCTTTTTTGCTTTTAATTGGTCTGTATAAGACATTCATTGCTGTGTGGATATTTTCCCAATCACCTAAATAAGTGTCAAGATCTATGTATTCTCCAAAACTGATTTCATCTAATTCAGGAATGAATCCATATTCAATTCCATTTAAACTAAACTTAGTTACTAGCTGAGGTTTTTGTGTAAACATCTCACCTAAAATAGCAGTCACTTTGTCTGCATCTGCAAACTTTATTTTAAGAACATTCTCATGACTAACTTCACAAAATATCTCAATCATTTTAACCTGAAGAAACCTTTCATCAACATCTTCAACATTAAGTTTTACAAATTTTTGATACTTTCTAAGAGTTATTTCAGAGAGTTTATTAGGAATATTTAATCTTGCTTTCATATTGTTATACTTATATAACGAAAGTTAAGGCAAATTTTTCTAAAAAAAAAAGGAGGGAAACATCCTTAGACATTTAACCCTCCTAACCAAACCACAAATTAATATTTATAAATGGTATTCATTTTTTTCAACATCTTCCATCATGGCATCTTCTATTGATTGAATTATAACACCTGACAATATATGTTGGACATCAGGATTTTGTTTACAGAACAATTCTTTGCCATCTTCTGTTGTATATGAAAGTAATCTAATTTCATAATACTCTATTTTGTCTGGATCTGGTGGTTGCATCCAATCTCCTGTAAATGTTGCTTTTTCATAAATATAAAAAACCTCAAAAACATATTCCTCATACTCATAAATAAAACTATATTTCATAGGTCTTGTTTTTTTCTTTTAATTCTTTTAGTTCTAATAATGCTTTATTTTTTTTATACCTATAATCAGACATTGCTATTTTATGATTTCCAAGATCTTCCTGAAGTTTAATAACATAAAGAGTAATCTCAACTAATGCTGCAGAAATTTTCTTTAGTTCTACATTATCAGGTTTTAATTCTTTCCACTTTTTTACAAGTCCTGTAGTGAGCAGCATATTGCTGTAATATTTTAAATCTTCTAAGTTCTGTATTTTATCCATTAGTGTATGTTAGTTAAAATGCTTTTAGCTTCAAATATCTTGTTTTCAATTTCCTTAAACTTTTTAGGATCTGAAGTATAATATAAAGCTAATTCTAATTTTTTAATATCTGACCTTAAGTCATCTGCTTGTGTTCTCATAGTATTAAATTAAAAAGGGAGCTGTTACACTCCCATTGTTATTATTTTATTTTTATTTCTGGTAAACCAAATGAATTACTTGTTATTTCTATTCCCTCTGGTAATTGATTTTCTTCCCATCTTTCTCTAAATAAAGTTGTTGCTTCAATAATATTACCCTTATAACCTGTATCAAGTAACATTTGTATATAAGCCATTGTGTCTTTACCTTTTTTTGAACTTGGAATAAATTTTGCCATCTGTTTTGTTTTGTTTAAATAACTGCTTCATTGCAATTATACTCAAATATAACACTTATTTAGTTATAAACAAAATATTTAATAAGTATCTTTATTGAATAGCATATTTTCCAAAGTTAGGTCTTGATAATATAGAATAAGTAGCATAGCGACATGGGTCAATTATATGATTGTGGAGATCTTCTGCAATGTTTATGAGCTTTCCTGATTTATCTTCTTTCCATTTATAATTCCTAAACTCCTGAATTGCATTATTAGATTTACTTGTGATGTGAATCTTATATCTTTTTAAAAGGTCTATTCCTGCATTAACAGAATCTCTGCCTTTTATACTTCCATGAATATTATGACCCATCTTTCTAAGTTCTGAAATTAATCTTGGCTCTGCAGAATCAGCATAAATTGGATTTGATTGTAAATTCTCAGATCTTAAAAACTGATGAATATCATTTGTAGTCATTTGAGTTCTATATAAATGCTCATGAATATAAAGATTGTGTTCTAAGGTATAAACAGATACTAATGTTGTAGGGTCATTGGTATATCCAAAATCCATTCCATAAGCCACTAGCTTTGCATCTAAGGGAACTTCATTAACCTCAGCATATCTAAAGATAGTTCTTCTAGAACTTGACCTCTCTCCTAATCCATAGATTTGCCAATACTGCTCATCTGTTTCTTTTAATCTTTCAATCTCAGTTTTAATTGATTGCTCTAAAAAAGGGTTGTCTAAATATGTGGTTTTATAAAACTCACAATCCTCTCTTGGAATTACTTTGTCATAAATCCAATGATATTCATCTGATGGATTAAAGTCAATTATTATTCTTTCCTGAGTTCTGAATATTAACTGTTGCCAATCCTCCCAATGTAATTCATTAGCTTCATTAATAAACAAGAGGTCTCTTTTTCTTCCTCTAATTTTTTGTGATTGATCTAAAGAAGTATGCTCAACTAAATTTCCAAACAGGTTATATTCTGAATTAGATTTGTTGTGATGTTCCTCTCTATAGATTTGATGCTGTCTAAGTATGTGTAAGAAATCTCTAAGAACTGTTGCTCTTAAACTTGGAAATGTCTTTCTGCAAATAGTGATAATCTTGCCTGTGTTATGAGTGCAATATTTGAATATAATCCAAAGCAGAATATTATAGGTTTTGCCAGATCTAGTTCCTCCCTGCTCAACTAAGATTTTAGCTTTACTGTTTACACAATGTTTATATACTACATTAGTTTGAATCTTTGCCTTTGTCAGCATCTTCTGTTTTATCAATTATTTCTATTTGAAAGCTAGTAGGCATTCCATCAGCTCCTGTGATTTCTTGTCTTTCTATATATCCTCTTTTTTTACCTCTTGTTTTCAATAAAAATATAGTAGCAGGAACAGAGCCATCTTCCATTTGTTTATGGAGTTGTGATTCAGCAAAATCTAATATTACATTTTCTAGATCATTTACTTCTTCAGCATATTTCTCATCTTCTTTCATCCATCTATAATGTGTCCAACGAGATATGCCCACACTTTTACAGGCACTTGTTACAATGCAAAGGTTTTTTTCTAATGCCTTTATCATGTTCTTTTTTAGGGTGTCACTTTTTGTCATATTAGTATAACGAATTTTAAATTTGTTTTTTCCATTTCCAACCCTTAATCATTATTCCAATTCTTTCTACAGCTTCAGTTTCTTTGGTTTCAGGAATGCTAGATATTAAGTTGGCTAATTTACCATTTACTTTTTTGTCAAGTTTATTTTCCAATAATCTACATTTATTTTCTAAATAGTGAACTCTGTCTATTTGGTCAATATTTATATTACTGCTAAAAGAAAAAAGATTTTCAATTTCATCTAATTTTTTATTTGTCTTTTTATACATCTCATAATTTTTAGCTGAATAAATACAAGTTGCATGATCCATTGGTTTATTGTTTTCTTTAAAAAAGTTAGCAATATTAGTCCATCTCATGTTTAGTTTTTCTCTTAATAAATGACAAAGTAAAGATCTAAATTCAATTTGATTTTTTCTTCTGTTATTTTCAAATATATTAACTCCAGATTCTTTTATAATTTTATTTGCAATCTGAATTGGTTTTAAATTTTCTTTCATGTTCTTAATTTAATTAAACAATTCTGTTTGTGTAACATCTTTTTTGTGCATAATTCCTAATGCAGTTTCTAATATTATTTTTCCATCCTCATAATATACTAAGTTATTAGCAATTTTTTTTCTTGGTTGTTTTCCTGTGTATTTAGTAAAATCATAATCATGATATTCACTCATTACTTTTATGTGGTCTTTATTTAATCTTGTGAAATCTGGATTTTTAACTTCACTTAAAGATGATGGTAAATTAAAATTAGTCCAATATAAATGCCTACCTCTTTTTTTTGCAGGAATTAATAAATCATAATATGGAATTACATTTTCTACAACATATTTACCATCAAAAAAATTATCTAAAAAAATTATTTCTTGATATAATGCCATGTCAGGATATTTTAAATCAAATCTCCCTTTAAAAGAAAAGTTTAATCTACTATGAGTAGGACATGGAGGTGATGACCATATAAAATCAAATTCTTTATAATTTTCTAATAAGTATTGATGAGCATCTGCAACTATAACTTTGTCATTTGGGAATCTTTCTTGGTATAATCTTGCAAGTTCTTCATCCCATTCAACTGCAGTAATCTCATGTTCATCTCCCCATTTGTATCTGTTACCCCCTAAAAAAGCATATAAATTTAATATTTTCATGTTCTTAATTTTAATAGGTGAAAACATTCAATATATTTCAATTTAGCTTTTCCTCTATATTCTTTTATAAATAATTCATACAATTTTTTAGTGTACTGATATTTAGTTGTGCAATTTATAAAATATTTTTCAGCAAACTTTTTTCCTTTGCCTTTAAAGTAGTTTACATTGTCTGCTGTATCACCAACTATACATTGTTCATAAAAGTTATATAGAGCTTCTTGTTCGCTTATATTTAATATGACCTTATGTTTGTAATGGTAATTATATATTAAGGCAGGAAATTGCTTATAATCTTTATCTATGCTGACTATCATTACCTCATCTCTCCCAAATTCATCAGTTAATCTTTTCCAATATGCAGCAACCAGATCATCAGTTTCTTTTCCATAGCAATATTTGCTGTCATAATTATCCTTAACATATTGGTGCATTGGATGAAGTAATGGAGGAAGAAATTGTTTTTTTCTATTTGCTTTGTATTTAGGTGTAATCTGTTTTCTGAAATTTCCTTTTGACCCATTAAAAGTTACAATAGAATCAATGGTATATATTTCTTCAAGATCATTTATTATTTTCATGTATTGCTCATTGAATTTGTTTATGCTGTCCTCAATATTAATATAAAAATTATCAGGATATAATTCATAGTTAATATCATTCTTGGATCTATAGCAACTAGCAAAGATTAAACTGTCTGCATCTATAAGTAAAATCATTTTTTAAATATCATTATTAGTACAGAGATTAATAAACCTAAAATAGACCATCCAAATAATTTATATGATTTACTCATTCTCTGTGGAGACCTCCCCTGATTGCTCCTGTACTGTCTGTGTTTTTTTTCCATTTGATTTGTGTAAAATTTGACCCTCTAAATCCACAACTATATAATTGTGTTCTAATAAGAGTTCTATTGCTCTGTTAATTTGTTTTGCTCTTTCTCTAAAATGATTAAAGATTTGATTTTCAAAAGCATTGTGGTCATGTTTCATAATTTTTTATTTAAGTTTTCTTGGTATTATAATTGCATCTATATCCTCTCTTTTTATAAGAGTAGTTATATCCTGACTTCTAAATCTGTTTTTTAGTTTATAAAGAGGAAAATGATTGTCAAATACTTTTTGAACTTTCTCTTTTACTAATTTAACCAGATCCTCTCTCCACACAAATAGCCATTCCTTTTCTTGTTTAAATGCTATGTAATGTGCTTTTCCATAAACCCACCCTTTGAATCCATAATCATTCTGAAGCTCAAGCCATAAATACTCATCATTTTTTGGCTGACCTCTTTTTATGCTTTTCCTATCTTTTATGTCTGTGTCTATATGGGTTTCTACAATTTCAGTAGTGAAAGAAACTGTGGCATCTATATGGTCATAGATGTTTTGGATTCTAGTTGCAGGTGCAAAATCTAAATCTTTAATGTCTTGGTTTTCTAATGGATTATACTCATCCATATTTTTCTCCCTACATTTATTTAAATAAGCTCTAGCTAGTTTCTTATTAGATTCTGTGAGTTTTTTCATCTCACTAATATAAGGAATTAAAAGTTATTAACAAAAAGTTTATAACCCTGAGTTCCAAATATCATTTAAATCATTTATCCATCTTTT
>VMHT01061903.1_pt1 | contig 11313 bp, 24 predicted proteins | sample 4693611 | NCBI WGS metagenome assembly VMHT01 (sample SAMN12280063, study PRJNA550983) | marine metagenome | isolation source: seawater sampled from same location over 5 years 0.02-0.2 micron viral filtrate | place: USA: collected off the coast of southern California halfway between the port... ... | reverse complement strand
TGGAAATATAACTTATATAACACTAAAAGATCAAAAATCAATTAGTGCTGTTCCAATAAATAGCATTGGCACAACAGTTTTCAAATCTGGTGATACTTTTAATTTAATAAATTCTTTAGGTGGTGAGATTTTACCATTGACAGTTTCATCAAATCAAGGAGCAACAGATGATACAATTAGTGTTACATCAACAGCATTATTTGATGACATTGGCATTGATTCAGTTTTATTAATTAACCAAGATGATTTATCAGCACAATACCAAAACAAAACAAAAGGAACTGTTGCTGGATTTGATATTACTGCAACTGGTATTGCAAAAAGCTCTATAAATATTACTGACTGGCTCAATAGTGATACAATGAGTGGAGCAGCTGTTACTAATGTTCCAACAGCATTATCAGTAAAAAATTATGTAGATGGTCAAGTTGGAGCAAGTGATACTCTTCAAGAAGTTACAGATAATGGAAATACAACTACTAACAGCATAATGATAGGTAGTTCTTCCAGTCCAACACATAAACTTAATGTTTCATCTTCTAATGATAGCACAGCTGTTGGAATAGATATTGGCTCTAATGCAAGTTTTGATTTTGCAGCTAATAGTACAAGTGGTTATTCTACATTGTTTTACATGGATGATGTTGGTTTAGATATTGGTCATGATTCTACTGCAAGAGCTATTAATTTTAAAACTGGTGGCTCAGATAAAGTTACAATAACTGGAGGAGGAAACGTACTAATTGGAACAACAAATGATAGTGGTGAAAAACTTGTTGTACAAGATTCTGCACAAGCAAAAATGAGATTAGTATCTGATGGTAATAATGGTGCAAGATTTGATTTACATAGTACTGGGGGTGGTAGATATTCATTACAAGCATTATCAAATGGTGATTTTTTTATGTTTGATGAAGCAAGTGGGCATACTGTTCAAAGATATTTTGATGGGGCTGCTGGTGCTTGGACTTGGTACACAGTTGGAGCTGAAAAAATGCGTTTAACATCTGGAGGAAACTTACTTATAGGAACAACAACTGATAGTGCTAAATTAGTAGTAAAAATTGGCTCGGCAAATGATGTAATACAAAGGTGGGAAACAACAAATGGTTTGGCTGGTCTTTTACAAACAAGTAGTGATTTTTCAGAATTTATTTTATCTCAGCCAGGAGGAAATCCTTTTATAGTATTAAACACAAATGGTGTTTCATATTTTAATGGCGGAAATCTGGGTATAAATACCTCTACTCCCTCAGAAAAGCTCCATGTTGTTGGTGATGCATTAATAACTGGTGATAGTCATGCAGATGCTTTTAAACCAGCTGCAACTGGCAATCCAATTAAATTTAAAAACTTTGGTAGCACAGAACTTGCAAGAATAACAAATGGAGGAAATCTACTAATTGGAACAACAACTGATGATGGCTCAAATATATTGCAAGTAAGTGGTAATAGTAAATTATCTGGAAATGTTGTTTTAGGAACAACTGGAAATCGATTAGAATTTACTAATGGTAATGTTGGAATGTATAGAGGAGAAGGAGCAAATTTAATTATAGGTGGTTATGATGGTATAATATTTAGAAGTTCTAATAATGGTATCACTACACAAACAGAAAGAGCAAGAATAACATCTGGTGGAAATTTACTAATTGGAACAACAACTGATAGTGGTTATAAGCTACAAATTGGCTCTGGTGATATTTTAGCACCATACAATTATGCTAAAGCATCTTTTGGAAATCAAAATGGCTCTGGTGATGTTCATTTTGGCTCATCTGGAAATGGCTCACCAACTGTTGGTTTGCAAGATTATGGTTTTTATGCAGCTCATAATGCATATAGGTCATCAACTGGTGCATGGGTACATAGTAGAACATCAACAGTTCCAGCTGTTAGGCTATTAGGTAGTGGTGGGGTTTCAAGTGGAAATGCTGGTTTTTCTTTTGATTATTCAGCAAATCAGGGAAGTGGAAATATTACATGGACAAATTTAATGCAAATTCTACCTTCTGGAAACGTACTTATTGGAACAACAACTGATTCTGGTGATAAATTAGAAGTTGCTGGAACTGATGGAAACACAAGATTTATTGGTCATGCTATTAGATTTACAAGAGCATCTGCTAATTATTTATGGGCTGGAACATCTGGAGGAGATTTAAGATTTACTGTTAATGGAAATGGTATGGGCTCAATTTCAATGATGCTTAGCACAGCTGGAAATCTATTAATTGGAACAACAACTGATGATGGCTCAAGTAAACTGCAAGTAAATGGTGATGTAAAAGTTGGTGATAATGATGAACTTATTTTTGGAGATTCTAATGATTTTAAAATATATCATTACAATTCAGAGCAATGGCTTGACAATTCAACTGGAGATTGGAATTTCAGACAAATTGGTGTTGGTAATATGATTTTTCAAAACCTTTCAGATGGTAAAGATATTATTTTCCAAAGCGATAATGGTACTGGTGGTATTACAACTTATTTAGAATTAGATGGTAGCCAAACAACTGTTAACGTTTATAAAAATTTACTTATTGGAACAACAACAAATTCTGGTGTTTACAAATTAGATGTTGCTGGAAAAACAAGAGTTCAAAGTGTTTTTGAATTAGATGACGTATTAACTTTAAATCAAATATCAACTCCAGCTGATCCTCAATCTGGACAATCATCAATATATATGGATTCAGCTGATGGAGCAATAAAAGTAAAAATAAATGTAGGAGGAACAGTTGTTACAAGGACAATTGCCTCTTTTGAATAATAATAAAATAATTAAATAAAAAAAATGATAACTTATAAATGGATAATATCTTCAATGGATTGTGTAATACAAGAAACTGTTGAGGGACAAGAACTGCAAAATGTGGTTAACATGGTACATTGGAGAAGAGCAGCATCAGAAGGAACAGAAGGTCAAGCTGATTATTATTATGCTGATGTTTATGGGGCTATGCCTTTGACATCACCAGATCCAAATGATTTTGTGCTTTACGAAAATTTAACAGAAGCTGATGTTGAGGTTTGGTTAAATGAAATGACTGAGCCAACTCCAGCTGAAATGGATGAACAATTAGCTGCAAATATTGAACTGCAAAAGAATCCAACTGAGGAAACTTTGCCTTTACCTTGGGACAATGAATAGTGATTTAAAAGATACTTTAGAAATCGTAATTCCAAACGCATCTGCAATTGGTATTAGTTTAAGTGAGTGTAATGAAATATTAACTTTTTTTTCATTAATTTTAGCAATAAGTATTTCAATGTATAAACTTTACTATTGGAACTTTAAAAAGAAATAATGGGATTTTTTAATAAATTATTTAATTCTGGTGAATTAGTTAAAGAGGTTGGAAACACAATTGACAAGCTAACAACATCTGACCAAGAAAGGTTACAAGCTAAAAAAGAAATAAAAGAGGTTTTGCTTGATTATGAGAAATCTATGCAAGAACAAGTTACAAGTAGATGGTTGAGTGATAACAATGGAAGTTTACTTACCAAAAATATTAGACCAATTGCATTAGCCTTTTTAACTTTTATGTTTGTAATAATATCTGTATTTAGTGGGAATATAGGAACATTTGAAATTCAAGAAGAGTTTGTGCCAGTTTATCAAACACTTTTAATTGTTATTTATACAGCTTATTTTGGTGGTCGTAGTTTTGAAAAGATTAAGAATAAAAGAAATGACTAAATACTATAATGCAGAAACAAGAAACTCATTAGAGATGCAATTTGGTAGTCTTGTTTGTAAGAAAATAGTAATTGAAAAAAAATATGTTTATGCTAAACGTATTGATACAAGAACAAAAAAATATGGCAATCAAAGAAAGCATAAGGGTGAAATGGGTAAATATAATTAAATGGCTAAGAAACGTAAATTAAACAGTTTAAATCCTAAATACAATAAGGTTGAGGAAAAAACCAAGTATAAAAGGGTATTTGTCAAAGAAGTAAAAGGTTGTAAAATTTATCATTTATATGAAATACTTTAAATTAAGAGAATTTGCTTGTAATTGTTGTGGCAAGAATAAAATCAACAGAACATTTGTAAGAATATTATCAGCTGCAAGAGAGCATTCTAAGAACGAAGATGGCTCTGATATACCTTTTATTATTACAAGTGGCTGGAGGTGTGAGAATCATGCAGAATCAATTAAAAATCCAACAAGCTCACATATAAAAGGATTAGCAGCTGACATTCTTGTTAAAAATAGCAGAGAAAGAGCTGTAATATTAGGAGCATTAATGGAGGCTGGATTTACAAGGTTTGGGATAGGACATAATTTTATTCATGTTGATATTGATGAGGATAAAATACAAGGTGTAATTTGGACATACTAAATGGAATCAAAATATTTAGAATATAAAGATGAAATAGTTTCTTTATTTTGGAATGGTAATGGGTATCAAGCCATTGCTCAACATCTTATTGATAAATATCATTTTAAAGTAAAAAAACACACATTAAGGCATAGAATAAAAGACATAATTCAATATGTCATTGCTGATAAGGAAATAATTCAACACAATATTTTATTACAAAAGAGAAGCCAGAAACAAGCTGATCTTAATAGAATAAAAAACAAAGCATTTAGAGAACATTCAAGACTTGAAAACGCATTAGTGGAGTACAACAAAGCATTGATTGATTTACTTAAAACAGAGAGCCTTAAAACAACAATAAAACAACATACAAGCAAAGGCAAACAAGCAATCATTGTCCAAATAGCTGATACACATTTTAATGAGCTGGTTGATTTAAAAAACAACAAATATGATTTTGAAGTAGCATCTAAAAGATTACAAAAGTTTGCACATCATATTAAAGAATATGCCAATTTTTATAATGTCAATGAAATATTTATTGCAATAACTGGTGATTTACTAAACTCAGACAGAAGATTAGATGAGAAACTGGCAATGTCTACTAACAGAGCAAAAGCAACATTTTTAGGTGTGCATTTGTTAAAGCATTTTATTTTAGATTTAAACAGTGTTTCAAATATTAGTGTTGGTTGTGTTAGTGGAAATGAATCAAGAGCTTATGAACTTGGCTGGGTTGATATTGTTGCAACAGATAATTATGATTTTACCATTTTTGAGGTGTTGAGGTTATTATTGCCAGATATAAATTTTATTACATCTGGAGGCTTAGAATTGGTTGTTGAGGTTAATGGACATAATTGTCTTCTAATACATGGACATCAGCTTAAAAATATGCAATCGGACAAAATTGCTAAGGTTATGAGTAAATATGCAAGGAATGGCATAATACTTGATTTTATGATGTGTGGGCATCTACATGAAACTAAGATAACAGATTTATTTGCAAGATCAAGCTCATTAGTTGGAGCAAATTCTTATAGTGAAAATGCTTTATTATTAAGCTCCAGAGCAGCTCAAAACATATATATAATGAAAGATAAGGAAAGGCATGACATAAGGATTGATCTGCAACATACTAAAGGATTTAATGGTTATCCAATAAACAAAGAGTTGTCATCTTACAATGCAAAAAGCCTTGATAAAACACTAAAAAAACAAACAGTTTTTAAAATTGTCATATAATTTTATATATTTGTAGCTGTTTTTGTATATAATATGTAACATAGTATTTGATATTTGTTAGAAAAAGGCTCTCATTTGAGGGCTTTTTTTTATGTCTTTATATCATGTAAACTAAAATAATTGTAAAGTTTATTGACATTTTATGCTTTTATGTTAAAAAGTTTATGTAATTTAGCAATACAAATAAATCAAATACTAAAATTAAATTATTAAAAATGGAAAACTCACAAAGACAATCAGCAGAATTAGCAATTCAAAGATTAATAATAAGACATAATAAAAGAGAAAGAGCTGCAAAAGAATTAAGAAAAGAAGAGCCTAATGTTACAGTATATGCTTCTCCAATTTATAAAGAAAATGGTGGTGTGTGTACTGAAACAATAGAAATTCATTATAAAGAAAAAATTATTGTAGTACTTAGAAGTTCATTAACTGATTATCATAGGGCAAAATTAGGCGAAAGTGGATGGGGTAAAATAAGAGTAAAATTAAGTACTTTAAAAAAAGCATATTAATTATGAAACAACATATTATAACTCACAAACAAGATAAAAAACAATATTTATTGAATACAGTTGAAATGACTGAATTCTTTAAAAAACAAGATATTGTTAATTATACAATAAAAGACAAACTTACAAAACAAGAGATTATAGGAAACATTATCTCATTTGTAATAGTATCAATTTGTTCCGTTGGATTATTAATGCTCGGAGCTTTATTAGACAGATTATGAATAGAAACGAATTAACAAAAATATATAAGGATTACAATCTTACAAAAGAAGATGTTTATTCTGATAAAAGAGGATTTTCAATTATAACAAGAAGTGGTGTTGAGAAAATAAAATTAGATAGAAATATACAAGTGGAATTTGAGCCAATTTGTTGTTCTTTAGAAAATGTTGTTTTAAAAGCAACATCATATTTACAAGATCAAGATGGTGAATGGCAAAGGCAAGAAGAAACTTTTGGAACAGCTTCAATAAATAATTGCAGAAGTCATTTTTTAGCTGAAATTGCAGAAAAAAGAGCTTTAGCAAGAGTTATTATTAAAACCATAGGTTTGTTCAATACTCATGGAAAAGATGAATTAGATCACCAGTAAAATGAATACAAGAGATAGAATTATAAGTCATGCTTTAGATGTTTGTTGTGATATTCACAATGCTAAAAAAGACTTTATATTAAATAATAAAAACAGATACAGCTCCACAATAAAAGCCAAGAGAATGTTTATATATTATTTATATAATTACATGGAAATAAAGCATAATGGAATGAAGAAATACTTTAAAAACATAAATCATGCAACATCAATTCATCATGTAAATAAGTTTGGATTTGAGGTTGAAACTTATGCAGAGGTAAAACAAGATTTTGAAAGGTTTTTGTTAGAAATGCAGAATTTTAATGTTTATGGAGCTGGTTTTTATGAAAAGAGAAAAGAGCTTAAAAAATTATTAAAAGAAATTAATGACATAAAAACTATTACAAATGATTAAAGGCTTTGAGGAATACACTTATGAATTGACAAATTATGAATGTGATTTAGTAGAAAAGTTGATTAAGGGATTAAGTCCAAAAATAGGAAGAAACAAGGCTGTAACATCAACAGTAATTTGCAAGTCTTTAAACATTGTTGGTCCAAGATTAAGAAAGCTAATTAATTTTATAAGGATAACAAATCAATTGCCTGGATTATGTAGTTCAAGCAAAGGTTATTTTGTGGCTGAAAATATTGGTGAATTAGATGATTACATAATTAGCCTTAAACAAAGAATAAGAAGCCAAGTTGAGGTTTTAAATAGTATTGAAAGGCAAACAGTTTTGTGGGGTGGATCTGGTCAATTAAGTTTATTTGAATAATGGACATAGTTAGAGTAATAAAAAGCAAAGATTACACAACTATTTGTAATCGTATTTTTAAGGATAGAAGATTGTCTTTAAAAGCAAAAGGCTTATTGGCTATGCTGTTGAGCTTTAGTGATTCTTGGAAATTATCTATTAGTGGATTAGAAGCCATTTTAAAAGAAGGCAAAGCATCTATAAGAACAACAATGAATGAGCTTATAAAATGTGGATATGTTGAAAGAGAACAAATTAGAGAAGATGGAATGTTTTTGGGAGTTGATTATACTGTTTTTGAATCACCGAAGTGCGATTTTCGGAAATCGGTTTTTCCGACATCGGATAATCAAACACAAGTAAGTAATAATATAATAAATAATCAATCTAATAAAGATAACAGTAAAATTGAATTTTTTAATGAGGTTATGGCTTTTGATAATTTCACAAAAGAGATGCTTAATGATTTTTTTGAATATTGGAGTGAGCCAACAAAAAAAGGCATAATGAAAAAAGATACCATGAAAACTTGGGCAACATCCAGAAGGCTCAAAACTTGGGCTAAAAATGAATCTAAATGGATGCTCAATAGTGTTGGAATAAGTAAAGTGGACAAACATCTGCAAACACATAATGAGGCAATGAATATATTAAAACAAATAGAAAATGATAAAAAAAATAAGTGAATCAGAATTAACTAAGATGTGTGTTGAATTATTATCTAAAACATATCTTGATCTTGGACAGCATAATGTTGATGCTAAAACAAAAGTATTAATGGCTCAGAGTTTAGCTTATGATTTAAAGAAATCATTTAAAAATTTATTGTGGATAGATATAAAACAAGCATTTTGGAATGGTGTAAGAAATACAGATGATTTTAGCATAAATGCAAAAACCTATTATAAATGGATTAAAATCTGGAGGGCAATTATTTGGAACAATGAAGATATTCCAGAACAACAAAAAGATAAGAGATTATCTTATAGAAGTGAAACTAAATTATTAACTAATAAATAAATAAAAATGGCAAAACCAACAAATTTAACAGAAGATGAATTAAAATCATTACAAGAAAATGTAAGCAAACTAAATGAAGTACACATGGAACTTGGTGTACTTGAAAATCAAAAACATAAGATATTGCATGAAATGAATGAGATTGAAAAAGAATTTAATGATTTACAAAAGCAACTTGAAAATACTTATGGCAAAGTAAGTATTAACATGGATAATGGCGAATTGTCTGAAATACCACAAAAAGATGAATAATCAAGAAGATCAATTGGTTGCAGAAGATTGGTGGCTAAAGCCATCTCTTTTGCCTACAAAGGCTTGGAGTTACGACAAAGGTATTAATGGTGGCTATATAGCTGACTTTGATAGCATTGGAAGAGATATTCGGTTAATAGGTACAAAACAACAATTATTGGAATGGTTTAGAGAAACTGGTGTTGAGATAAAAGACAGCTGGAAAACAGAGCTAACTGAGGACCATAAAAAACTTTATGAAAGAAACAAAAAAAACATTGTTGTAATTCGTTTAGTTTAATTTAAAAAATAATATATATATTTAAACATGATAGATTTACTTAAAATTATAATATCAATTTTACTAACTCCAATACTTATGGTTTTAGGTTTGGGAGTTTTAATTTATGCTATTCATACAACAATATGGAACAATGAAAAATTACGGAAAAATAAAGAAGGGGAAGCTGATATTGAATAACAAAGAACAATTCCAAGAACAATTATTACAGTTTGAGGGAAAGGATGTTGTTATAAAAATAACAGAAAGAAACAATAATAGAACAGCTGATCAGAACAGTTTGTTTTGGAAATGGATTGAGATAATAAGCAATCATACTGGCTACACAAAAGAAGAAACAAAAGAGCTTATATCATATAAGTTTTTAAGCAGAGAAAGAGTTGATGCTGAGGGTTATCAAGAAGCATATATTAAAGGCACATCAACACTTACAAAGCAAGAGTTTAGTGATTTAATGAATCATGTTAGTTATTGGAGCAGCGATACTTTAGGGATAAATTTACCTACTTATGATTAATAAAATTGATTTAAAAGAATTAAAATTACTTTTTAAAGATAATAAGTGTGTATTGATAGAAGATTTTGACAATGCAATTATAGGTATTAAAGAAGGTTTTCATAAAGCAGCTGTTTATGATACTTATTTATGTATTAATATTTTAATAGAAAAAGGAATGAATCAAGAACAAGCAACAGATTATTTTTATAAAAAAGTTGTAGATCATCATGTAGGATTTTATTGTCCTATATTTATAAAAACAATTTAAATTATTAATATGAACGAAACTGATTTACAGATGCATGTTGTTAATTATATTAGAATGCAATATCCTAAAGCAAGATTCTGCGCATCTCTTGGTGGAATAAGAACATCTATCAGTCAAGCAAGAAAAGCAAAGAAAACTGGTTATTGGGCTGGTTTTCCAGATTTACAAATATGTGAGCCAAATCATTTATATCATGGATTATTTATTGAATTAAAAACAGAGAAAGGAAGGGCAACAGCATCACAAAAGGAATGGATTAAAGCATTAAACGAAAGAGGTTATAAGGCAGTAATATGTAAAGGATTTATGGAATGTAAAGAAGAACTGGATAAGTATTTGATGTGAGTAAAAAACAAGAGAAAATAAAAAGAGAGCTTAGAAAAATATACCATGAGATATTATTAGAAAAGAATTGTTGTGCTGGTTGTGGTCAACATGGCAATGCTGTCCCTTTAAGTTTTTCACATATAATTCCAAGATCAAGAAGAGGTGATTTGGTTACTGATAGAAGAAATATAACACTACATTGTTTGTCAATGGGTGAAAGAAAAGGTTGCCATGAAATGTGGGAAGGAAGAGAAAGAGATAAACTATTAGATTATTTTCATAACTTAGCATATATTAAAGAAGTTGATTTGGAGTATTATTATATAATAACTGAACTTAATGCCTAAAGAATTAGAAATAACATATACAACAACAGAATGCTTAGAGCAAACAATAAATATATTGAAAGAGTTAAGCAAGGAATACAAGTGGACCAATGAGCATGAATACATTAAAAACATTTATATGTTAAGCACATTGGGTTATTGTTTAGCTCATGATGAATATAAAGAAGAGCTTACTATGTTTTTTAAAATATTGGGCAAGAAGATAAAAGAAAATAAAGATATAATTAAAGAAGCAAAATATTATGCCAACATTACCTAAAGGAAAGAAAAGAAGTTGGATAACATCAAGACCAACACAAGCAAGGCAAATGGATAACTCTGCGTTTTATCATAGTAGAGGTTGGAGGATGACAAGAAAGTTTTATATAAAAGCTAATCCATTATGTGAGCAATGCACAAGAGAAGGAAGAACAACTGGAGGGCAAATGGTGGACCATATTAAACCACTTACTTTGGGCGGCTCCATGCTGCATCATTCTAACTTACAGACATTGTGCAATAGTTGTCATAACAAAAAGAATGCAAGAGAATCTGTTGAATATAGAAAAGGAATAAAAAATTATGAAAGAAAAAAGTAAACATTATTATGAATGCGATAGGAATAAGCCTATTGATAAAACTCCATGTTATTACATTGGGTTGGATGGTATGAAAGCAATTGACGTTATACATGAGTTTGATTTGTCTTATGATTTAGGCAATGCTGTAACTTATATATTGCGTTGTAAAAGAAAACATGACGATCAAGGTGTTGAATGTATTAGTAAAGCAATTGACCATTTGGAGTATGAGTTAAAAAAAATAAAAAAAAATAAAGGGAGGGGCTGTTGTAATCTTAAATGATAAAACTCTGGTAATCGTTGATGGCTTCTTTCCTCTCTCTCCTT
>VMHT01058617.1_pt1 | contig 11315 bp, 5 predicted proteins | sample 4693611 | NCBI WGS metagenome assembly VMHT01 (sample SAMN12280063, study PRJNA550983) | marine metagenome | isolation source: seawater sampled from same location over 5 years 0.02-0.2 micron viral filtrate | place: USA: collected off the coast of southern California halfway between the port... ... | reverse complement strand
CACATTCATAGTGAGGAGGTTTTCAATGGAAGAGATTAGAGACGCAGCGGTAAACTTTGAGGCTGTCAAAATATCTATGTCGCAAGACAAGAATGGCATCACTCTTCGTCTGTCACTGCATCCAAATGAATGCCCACCCAGCTTGCATACAGATTGGGTAGGCTCTCGCTACATGGTGGCGATGGTCAGGCTGAACGATCAGGATGAACCAGAAGTGTCCGATCAACAGAGGGAAATAAAAACCATGATTGCCAGTGCGGGAATGCTTTGCAGGAACGAAGAGTTTGCAGTGTTTCTAGGTGTGTCTGGTGGAGAGGATGCTGTTGCTAGCGTTCTGAGGAACAGGCTGGGCATCAAGTCTAGGTCTGAGTTCAACAACAACTCAGAGGCTAGAGAGAGGTTCAAAAATTTAACTGAGGAGTATCAGAAATGGAAAAAGCTAGGGATGGCAAGGTAGAGGTTGAACTTCTAGACGTAAATGGACTGGCATCGATGCTATCCATGTCTAGAACGTCTCTATACAAAATCAGAACTACAGATGCGTCTTTCCCAGAGCCAGCCTTCAAACAACCAAGGCGATGGACACGGACACAAATCATCAACTGGATAGATCAAAAGTCACATATGGGTGTTGACGACAAATAATGTAAAATAATGTGTTTATAGGGGTTGACACTGGGAGACAGCCGTATTATCTCTATAAACATCGAAACCGGTACGAAAGGAAGCTGTTATGGCTGTATCGAAAAAGACTACTGAGACTATGGAAATCCACGCATTAAAGCAGGGACATATCAAGTTGCGTATGATTGGCCAGACGCCAATGTATTTCAACTCTATGGGTGCTAAGGCATGGCGTGATCTTCTGGTTGGTGGCGGCAAGAAAACTGCTGCTCAGAAGAAGGACATCAAGCACAACCCAGAGGCTGAGTTTCGTGACAGTGTCTACAAGAAGGACACTGGCAGCACCTATCTCTGCTTCCCTGCTGCTGGCGTAAAGGGTGCCATGGCTACTGCCGCGCTTGAGACTGGCGGCATCACCAAGACCAGCGTTCAGCGTCTGATCTTCCTTCCCGAAAGTCACATTCAGATCTGGGGCAAGCCATTGCTGAAGATGGACATTGTCCGCTCTGCCGATATGAACAAGACGCCTGATGTGCGTACTCGTGCATATCTCCCCCAGTGGTGTGCAGAGGTGACTGTGAAGTATGTCGTTCCGACTTTGAGCGCACACTCCATTGTCTCTCTTCTCTCCAATGCTGGCACTATCGTCGGCATCGGTGACTTCCGTCAGGAGAAGGGCCGTGGTTCTTACGGCACCTTCGCAGTCTCTGGCGCTGAGGACATGGGTGACTATCAGGAAATCTGGGACGAGATCACCAAGGAGGACCGTGAGGTCCAGAAGCTGGCCATGGAACAGCCGATCTGTGCAGACGAGCAGACGGCAGAACTCATGCAGTATTTGCAGGAAGAGCGCCTTCGTCGGGCTGCTTAGTTACCTGTAACTTTCAAACTAGAGGGGGGCGATCTTCGCCCTTCTCACTGGTCGCGGTTAGATATGTTTAGGACTTGTATGGCGAGGCGGTCTCGGTATGGTCAGGGCTGGTAGGGCTAGGCGTCTCTAGGCATGGCGGTTCTGGTATGTTGCGTTTCGGTTGGGTCTCGTAAGGTTCGACTGGGCAAGTTTGGGCAAGGCGGTCTTGGTCTGATGCGTCGGGGTACGGAAAGGTGTGGCTTGGTGGGTCAGGGCGGTTACGGCCTGATGTGGTCAGGTGAGTTCTGGTTGAACATGGCGGGTTCTGGCATGGCGGTCTTGGCGCGGTGAGATCAGGCATGGAGTGTCTAGTTAGGGCGGTCATGGCCTTGTGAGTTTAGGCTGGGTGAGATCAGTCGAGGCGTGTCGAGGCGGTCTAGTTGAGGCGTCGTGTGTAAGGGCAAGGCGTGTTCTTATGGGGCCAGTCAAGGCGGTCAACAATCTTTGTACTAAGGGAGAATAAAATGAAGAAGTCAGTACGCTTTTCAAAAGACACTAAGCAGCGGATCATTGATGAATATCTTGCATCCACTGGATTGAATACCTTTCGGGCTGATGAGTTTGTAGATTGGCTTGCTGATCAGCCTGACCATGAGGCCTATGCGGCTTTCTATGGGATGACTGATGAACATGCTGCTCGTCAGTATCGTATCGACATGGCTCGTGATATGGCCAGCGGTCTTCGCATCGTTGCAAAGACTGAGGTAATTGAAAGCGGTGTCACATCAATCAAGGTAACTGAATACCCTGCCTACATCTCCCCTGTGAAGGGGCGTAAGGATGGTGGCGGCTATGAGCCTTTTGATCCTAATGATGAAGATGCTCAGGCTGAGTTGCGTCGTCAGGCTGGCGTTCAGCTTGCCGCGTGGCTCAATCGGTATCGTGGATCTGCCGAGAACATCGGCCTTGATATGACGTCCATTGAAGATATGGTGCGTGTGCTTCGGGACGAGAAAGAAGAAGCAGCGTAAAGTTACCTATAACTTTAGCCCCCCTCTTTTGGGGGGCTATAAAGTTTTCATGGCAATGTTGCCTCTCAGAATGAGCGCGTCTACTTGCTTACTCATTCTCTCTATTATCTTCTTCTTTTGCTCTTCTGGTATTCTTGGGTTGTCTTTTATCTGAGCCATTCTGCGAAGAAGGCTATTGCGTCCATTGTTTATGGACTTAATGATGCCAGCTATCCTCAGTTCGTCTTTGTACTTAGACCTAGTATTCTGTATGAGATCTGCGTCTCCCCGCCTTATAGCATCGGTGAGAACCTCTCTAGCTTGCAGAACCCTGTCTCTCTTCTCTATGAAAGAACCCAAATCCTCTCTTTCAGAAACGGAATACACAACCTTCCTGCCGAAAGGCACCTGCCGGATCATCTCATCTGTGAAGCCATCTTCTACGGCTTTGGGCAGCGTAGAGAATGCAAAGTCACCAGACCTCTGGACGAACCTGCCAATACCACCTGTCAGATAGTCAACCCAGAACTCAATGACATCTGGAGACACATCAAGGGTGCCTTTCTCTACCGTCGATCCATCTAGGCTGTTCAGCCACTGGGCAATCCACTTCGCTGATGGAGATGTGGTTGACCAGTAGAGTTGGCTGTCTGGCGGAGGCGTAGGATCGAATGGTGATGTCTCTTTGTATATCGGCTTGTTGGCAAAGTCCTCGTTCTCGTAGAGATCGATGACAGGATCAACAACAGTGGGCATGACAAAGTTGATGAAACTCTCTGTGCCGCCAAGCGGGTTGAGAGTGTCGATCATGGTCATCATTGCTGAGTCCGCTGCCTCTGCTGGCGTGTACCCACCTCTGGACGCTCTGCTCAAAGAACGACCTATGTTGACCGCCATGTTGAGACCATATGGCATCGGTATGACTATGTGAGACCGCTCCGTAATGCCAAATGGATCTCTGAACACAAGATTGTGTTCCAGAATGTAGTCTGGGATTTTGTCAGCCATAAGCTGACCGTCTTCATCCTCCTCCGAGGTGAAGGCCAGAAGCTGGTCCTGCAACACGCCAGCCACCATGAGGCCAACCCATATCTTGCGAACCTTCTTGGACCTTGCTGCCGCACTCAGCATGGCGAATGAGCCTTGCAGCGATGCGTTGTAGAACAGGTACATGGAGTTCATTAGGGTCTTGTATTCACCGCCCTTGGCAAAATCCACGGTGACATTACGAGCGGCAAAGGCTGCTCTCTGCTCTCCAATTCTTGGTGCCAATGCCTTAAACGTGGCTACACGGACACCATTCTCAACAACGGTGTTGTAGTCCTCCAAGAACTTCAACATTGAGCCAGTCTTCTTGCCGACAAAGCTGTTTTTGACAGCGTTCCACTGACCCTTCAGACCCTGCTCCGCAATGTCGTCTGTCAGCTTCTTGATGTTGGCAACCTGATCACTGAGGTCGCTGATCTGGTTTGTGGCGTTTTGGCCCCCAGCCCTCTGAAATCTTCTGAAAAGAGCCGCGCCTGTTAGTTCTGATACAGGTATGCTTGGGTCATCAACTATATTCGCGTCTTCCCTGACGACCTGCTTTACAGCACTCAAAGCATCAAGAAAGTTACGTCTAACTTCTGATACAAGACCCTTTTGCTCATACTGGTTGATATTCACACCAGCTGTTTGAACGTCTCGTATCATGTTTGTAATTATGAACTCAGGGTTCAGAGATGTGTTGATGTTGGAAAGATATCTGTTGATCTTTCCAAGGCCCCTGACCACAGCGTTTGATGTCTGGGCAGAAACACCAGCGCCACCCTTGAGGGCATTGGCAAGCCTCTGATCTCTCACCCGTATGTAAACGTGCTTTCCATCTTCTTTGACGGTGATGATGTTGGGATCGTTCAGAGCGTTTCTGTCTACTATCGTTCTGACGGCACCCTTCACTAAGCCTCTGGTGAGGGGGACACTCTCCAACTCTTCTGCGAACTGGCTGGTGAGCCGTTCATCGCTGCGCAGTAAGTTCAAGAACGACAGGCCAACCTTGTTGCGCTCAGACCTTATGACAGCGTTTTGGTTTTGCAGGAAGGCGGCTGCCAGTATGTTCGTTGCATATTCTTGACGGCCCAAGGCTCGTCTATCCTCTCTGCCGCGCACAGAATACCCTTGGCTGGTAACTGGTCTGGTATAGGAGGCGTCTTCTGTTGCCTCACCATCGGAGTCAAATATGCCCCTGAGAGGCACATAATTCTCATACTGCGGAGGTTGTACGATCTCCCCGCTCTCCAGAACAAGAGGCTCACTGCTGTTGAAGTCTGGAGTGAGGCCAGATGCAACCCTGATTGCATTTGTATCATCAACAACCTGACGCACTCTCTGCTGTACATCAGCTATGATCTGCTTGTTGCCTGAGTCAAGCGAGGCAACCCAAGACAGAATGTAATCTGCCTCGGCGTCGGTCATGCCAGAGCCATTAGCGAGATCGTTGTTGATCGATCTGATGTAGGCGTTTCTCTCCTTGGCATGAAGCGCGTACAGATAGGCGTCAACTATCGCCAGTCTCTTGCTGCCAGTTTCTTTGAATGATTTGGCAGCATAGTTGCCACCTTCAAAGTCACTGTTAAAGCCTCTGCCTGTCAGCCTAGAGAAGTCAGCGTCAGAAACCTCAAGATCCTTAACAAGCCTTGCAAGAGGCTCGTACATCTCTTTCTGCTTGGAGTTGAGTATGTCCCCTGTCTTGCCGTGGAACAGTGTCTCTTGCAGGTATGTATCCATGCCATCGGTGATGGTCATGCCCTGCTGCTTCAGCTTGTCGATCATCACACCGACTGGCAGGAAGGTGTCTTGGAACTTAGTGATGAACGACTGCGATACGTCCCTCGCCTTCTGTTCACTTACCAGACCACCCAATCCTAGAATTTTGGATATGGTGTTATGAGCAGCAGAGTACGAAATGTGATTGTTGTTGTGATTGGCTACAAAGTTAGTAGACCCTGTGTCCACATTGGCAAATGTAGACCGTGAGAATGACCTACTGAGCTTCTTTGCTTTGAGATCTGGGTACGTCGTTCTTACAGAGTAAATGCCGATAGGGTTCTTGAAGCCAAACTGTGACAGAACTTCAGAGTCTTGCAGCCTTCCATACTGGAGGGAAAGTACAATTCTTGGAGAGCTATGAGACGGACGCAGCCACTCCAGCCTCAAATCCCTTTTGCCCATAGGTATGAAGGCTTCACTGACCGCTGGACCACCACCGCCATCGGGGAAAGAAACAACATTGGGGCCGTCTTTGTGACCCTGTTTGTGCCAAGCAAACATCAACTGCTGCACGGCAGTTTCTACGTCGGGGAACTTTGAGTTCTCTACGATCTCTTTCTCATGACCGCGTTCTTGAATGTGATACTTGCCAAAGCCGAAAGCCCTGCCAGAAGAGTCCACGCCGTGGTTGCCAGCGAAGAACATGACAGGTATCAGGTTGTTGTTCTCTTTCATGATCCCAAAGAGAGAGTCGTACTTCTCAAACCTAGGGAACCTCTTGGGAGCATTTATCGTGGCGAAAGCGTTGGACGGAGCCGTAGAAAACTTCCTTGTTGATTTAGGAAGCGAATCCATCATGTCCATTATGGACCTTAGATCTTGCTCCTGTTCGGGTGTTATCTCACCAAGGGTGGCCTCTTCATTGTCAAAAAGCTGTATCGTTTCGGCACGATTGATGTCTAGCTGACGGTTTACAGAAGATGGATTCAGGGCTGCGCCGTTTTGGGCGTCAACCGCATCATCATAGTCTAAGAACAACTCACCTTCTTGATCGCCGTTCTTGTATGTGAACCTCCGCTTGGGGTTGTAGTACATAAAGACGACATCAGGCTCACCATTGTTGAAGTCTGAATACTCTTCTTTGTCCCACCCCTCTGGAGCGAACTCATCGTTCCAAGCCGTTCTAGATCTGATTGTGAAGCCATTCGCGCTGTAAGCACCCGGCAGGAAGGTGTCAAAGGCGTCCAGCTTGTTGCCACCCTCGTCAACTGCCAGCCTGATGGCGGGGTATGAGAATCCCTTGTGAGCGTCTGGTGTGTTGAATACAGAGACGATGTCAACAAGGCCGTCAATCTCGCCCTCTTTTAGAGCAAAGCCAGCCTTGCCATCTCTTGTGAGGAACAGGCGCATGTCAGCATAACCTGTATCGTCAGCGGTGGTTTCCACGGGGTACACATATACTGAAGATCCCAGTGGACCCTGAGCAATCTTGGCTCTGTCAATAGCCTCAGCAAACTGCTGGGCCGACCTCATTGTTTGAGCCAACTCAAATATGGCTGGTGTCTTTACGCCCTGCTCATTGAAGAGCCTTGCGGCATATGGAGCTACCTTGTACTCGGCAGCTACATCATATTGGCCCACTTCTCGGCTTGATCTCTTCCTACGCCATACTCGTCCATTATCCCCTGTACCAATCCTGACGGCGATGGCCGCAGCTTTTGCTGGGCTGACGCTGTACTTGAGGTTTGCGGCGGTATCGTTCTCAGCAGACTCTCTGCTAATTCCTTCATCCGGTCGTCTGGCACCTGAGTCAGGATAGACTCTGTCTCTGTCTGTTGGGGGAAGTGCTTCTGCGATTTGGTCATCCGTGAATCCCTCTCTTCTTGCATATGCTATCGCGCCGTCAACGTAATCGTTATCAGCGCCCGTGCTTTGTGTACCCATAGAGGCCAGTAGCCTCTTCTCATGATACCACATGAGTGCTTGGAAATCGGCATTGTTGATATCAATACCAGTCTTCTCTTTCAAAAGTTCCCTAGAACTTTCTGCTGCGGCCCTCATCACCTCACGCTCAGTGCCGTTTCTAGGTGTGGACTGCTCAGACTTGCCGCTTAGGTTTTGTGCATGTGTATCTGCCGCTTGGAACAGAGGTGTTTTCTCTGGCCTCTTGTCAGCTTCTGCCTTACCGAATCTTGTGAATATCCTTTGGAATTTGGCGTTCAGGGCTGTGGCGAACTGATCGACATTCTGCCCTTCAACAGAATCAAGGCCCTCGTCCAGCATAGTCTCGTCTACAAGACGCTGCTCAAACTCTGTCAGATCCCCCTCAAGAGTCTCCTGTATTCTCTTTCTATTCTTGTTGTTGGTCTCATCCGTGGGCTGCTTGAATGGCTTGCCAATGATGCGGTTCCACATACGCATCCACCACATGTCCATGGTGAGCGCATCAAACTCACCATTAAGGTTCATGTAGAAGCCGTTTCCTATCTTGGCCCCAAGAACATGAGCAACCCTAACTTTTGTGTCTTGAAGCTCTCCACTGGGGACTTGTATACCCAACTCTTGGATTAGTGGATCTTTTTTTAGCTCTCGTACCGTGGTCTCTTGGGTGAAGTATTTTTGTATTTGAACATCGGTCATGTTCAAATCACTCTTCAAGGTATTATAGAGCTTAAAGGCCTTCCGCATGGCTGCGGCACCCTTGTCTCCATATCCATCTGCCTTGAAGAGGCCGGTCTCTTTCCAGACCTTGTACTCCTCCATCGCGCTGACAAAGTTTTGATTTACAGACAAGCCGTTTGATGTGACGGCCATGGCAAATGTAAATGCAGCCCTAGCCTCTGGGTCATTCAATATCTGTTGGTTGCCGCCCTCAATCTTTCCCATGAACTCAAACATGGTTGCGACTTTGTCTTCGTACCAACCGATAGCGTTCTTATCACCGCGCAGGGCAGCCTCTGCCTCTGCCGCCATGATCATAACGATCTTCTTGAGGTCTTTCGGGTCTAGGGGATCGAGGGTTATGTTGCCCCTCTCTTCTTGCAAAATACGCAGTGAAGTTGCCACCCGTGGGGTAACTACCTTGCCCTTTTCATTGAACACTCGTGTGTCGATGAACTCATTGTTTTCATCGATCCTGTGAAGGACAGACGCTTGAGCCAGCTTCTGAGTGATGCCTAACTGAGACTTGGCAACATTTGCCTTAACCCTCTCTGGCGTAGACTTGAAGGGTTCGATGGTGCTTTTTTGGGTTGAGTACCGAAAATCTTTTTTCGGGGCAAACTTAGGGTTTCTTGCTAATACAAGAGGCCCAATCTGTAAGGCAAAATCCGCCCCTATCACAGGTTGTGTCGTCATCCTATCGTAGAAATAAGAATGACGCTCTGGGTCCATTCCAACCTGAACAACGCTTGGATCGTTGATCATCTCTTGAGCTAGAGAAAAAGCCTCATCAGGCGTCATCTTGACTAGATTGCCTTGGAATGTAGCAATAGTGGTTTTCTGATCCCCAGCAGCTATTCCCAAGGCTCCCGCTCTTAGCCTGCCCTCTTTGCCGCTTTCGACCATGCCAAAAGAAACTGGGCCAGATACGGCGACATTGGATTCATACGCGATAGGAGTTCCCGCGCTAAGATTTGTGGGTATCTCTATTCCATCCTGACCTATTCTGGTTCGGATGTTCTTTCCCTCGTGCAATGATACAGTCCAAACGCCATATCTTGTGTATGAGGGGATATCTAATCTAACCCCTATCGTCTTACCATTTTCAACAGAGTTATTTAGAACGCCAACAAACTCTGCTTTAGAGATTTTTTGACCTTCCTTAGTTACTGTGCCTCCACCCTTTTGCATGGCGTCACGCATCGCCTCAAACGTCTCGGGCGCAGGCACGGTTTTGTACGGCATGATTGATTTAAAATCATTGACTAACTTATCATATGTTTCGTAGTCAATTTCGTTATTGATCAGCTTTTCAGCAGCTTCAGTTAGTTGAGGTATGCGCTTGGTTACATCTTTGAAAGACTGATTGATGCGCTCTATGTTGCCCCTGTCAGGCTCAATGTATCCTTCTACCACGCCAGCAGTAGAATACTTTGCGTTGCTCTTTGGTGGCGTAAACTGCCCACGCTTTCTGGTGCCTAGCTGCTTGGTCTTATCCTGCGTCTGTATGTTCTCAAAGATTGATGCCGCAGAGTCAAATCCCTCATCAAAGTGAGCGCCACCAAGGGCCTTGAAGAACTTGACTATCCTGTCGAGTAGGTTCTTCGGCTTTCCAACTATCTTGAGGCGTCCATCCGCATAAGCGCGGAACATCTCTGCAATAGCTTCTTCCTCCAATAGGGTCTGCATCTCAGCCTCACTGAGATTTTGATCCTTTGGATTGAGCATGACTGCGCGATCAAGGAATGTGTACGCTCTCTTCTCACCCTTGCCCTGCTTGATAGCAACATACTTTGTGTTGGTAGCAGCCTTTACTAGGGTCTTGTATTCGGCGTCTGTGAAGAGGCCAATCTCTTTAATTGCATGTATGATCTCGTGATTGAGAACATTCCTAAGAGAGACATACAACTCGTCGTCTGTAACCGATGGGTCGTATATCGACATAGCCAGAGATATTGATCTCTTGCTGGGGTCAAAAACACCCTCAATGTTGGGGTCTTTGAGGCCGCCCTCGCGCTCTATGTAATCATCTATCTTGAGTCCAACATCTCCCAAGCCGAGACCGCGCATGTATTGCCTCAGCCTAGCAGCAACCTTCTTGCGCTTAGTCTGATACTCGTCGCGATACCTTGCGGACTCAGCCTGCATAGCGAGCTTGCTCGCCTCTTCGGCTTCTTCCCGCTCTGTCTTGTCCAGCCTTTCATCAGCAGCAGCCTTTTCGGCATCTTCTTTGGCTCTGATGCGATCCTCGGCCTCTGCAAGAAGTGTATTGGGCTGCTCAACTGTAGCCTCTATGTTTTCAATCTCTCGATTCAGAGCTTCGGCTGCTACAGGATTGTTTTCCTCAAGAGCCTTGTCTCTTATCCTTATGGCCTCTTGCTTCAGGGCCTCTATTCTTGTGATCTCAGCCCTTGCCTTGTCTCTTTGCTCTTTTTCTTTGTATAGGGGGTCAATCCTCTTGTCCTCGGGCAGGACATACCTTCCACGCTCCAAGTGCTTGACGACACCGTCAGTCTCCAAATCTCTTAGGATTTCATCGACAACCTCAGTGGAGTCTGTCTTTATAGCCCTCTTGATTTGGCCCTTATTGACCTTGCCCCTTTTCTGTATTTCTTTCTTGGCGTCTTCTTTTTGCTTTACAGAGAATATGGGCGCTTCTGGCTTTGCGGCCAGATCTGGCTTTTGCACCCTCTCGGCTAGATCGGCAACATCTTGATTAAAGACCTTGGCCAACTCTTCCTTTGTGACATCTGCATCAAGTGGGATAGATGTCCCCTGCCTTGACTGCCTGATGTAATCAGCAGCCTCCGGCGGGAAAGATGACAAAGGCATTGGTATGAAAGGCCTTGTGGCCTGCTTGGCAGCGTTGGCAAGGCTTAGGTTCTTTTGCGCGTCAGTGAGATTGGTGTCGGATACTTCAGCAACAACCTCTGGCTCTGCCCCTTCTTCTATTGGCTGACGGAGATCAAAGCCAACTTTACCAGCCTCTATTCTGGCATCTGCTCTGCCACCTTCCTCTATCGCATCTTCTTGTAGCTGCCTTTTAGCCTCTGCCTTTTCTTGTTTAGCCTTTGCCTCTTCTTGCTTTTTGATGTCGCCGCCAACAACACCGACAGTTCCCTTCACTGTGCCGCCAACGAGACCAGCAGCTACAGCGACCTCTATATACTCATCCATGGCCTCATCGCTGGTTATGCTTTGACCAGCCTGAAGCCTTTCTATGATTTGTTGACCAACTTCTGTAGGCGCTTCCACCAAAGCGCCCGTGCCGACTCCCTTGATCCCTCGGCTGAATAGGCCCCCACCCCTGACAATTTTAGGCGTGAGAAACCTGCCAACGAGAAGTCTGTCTGCTATGAGGTCAAGAGATGCCTGCGGTATAGATGCAAGCAACGCAACGCTGTTATCGACCTCTACAGATC
>VMHT01198076.1_pt1 | contig 11317 bp, 8 predicted proteins | sample 4693611 | NCBI WGS metagenome assembly VMHT01 (sample SAMN12280063, study PRJNA550983) | marine metagenome | isolation source: seawater sampled from same location over 5 years 0.02-0.2 micron viral filtrate | place: USA: collected off the coast of southern California halfway between the port... ... | reverse complement strand
GAACCAGAACCAGAATCAGAACCAGAACCAGAACCAGAACCAGAATCAGAACCAGAACCAGAACCAGAACCAGAACAAGAGCCAGAGCCAGAACCAGAACCAGAACCAGAACCAGAACCAGAGCAAGAACCAGAACCAGAGCCAGAGCCAGAGCAAGAACCAGAACCAGAGCCAGAGCCAGAACCAGAGCAAGAACCAGAGCCAGAACCAGAACCAGAACAAGAACCAGAACCAGAACCTGAACCAGAGCAAGAACCAGAGCAAGAACCAGAGCAAGAACCAGAGCCAGAACCAGAACCAGAACAAGAACCAGAACCAGAACCAGAACCAGAACCAGAACCAGAACCAGAACAAGAACCGGAAGAAGAAAGCGAACCAGAACCAGAGGGATTGCCAATAATAAGAGCATCCTTTTTAACAACAGATTTAATACAATATGGGTTTAATCTATTCACAAATTTACTGAATTTTAATGATAGATTACCAAAATCAATAAGAAAATATTTTTATGTACCAGAAAATGGTGATTATAATATATACATAGGTGGAAATAGATATTCCGGATTTGAACAAGAAAGTATACTTTTTGACAATAGATTGAATTTAATGGGTAATTCACTATCAAATTATTATAACAAATCAAATAATAAGATAACATTAGTAAATAGTAAAGAAACTATTTATAATTATTGGATGGAAGATTATAAAAATGGAATAAATTTAACTATTCCAAATATTTTGGAAAATACATGGTATTCTTTAGATATTTCATCAAACTTTGATAATGATATTTTAGAACCTGATTTATTTATTTTAATTTATAAAAATGATAATGCAATAGGTATTATAACTGAAGAACAACCAGAGCCAGAACCAGAGCCAGAACCAGAGCCAGAAACAGATTTATTTTCTAGTAATGATAAGATAAGTATATTAATAAATGTTCATCAAGGTTGGAATTTAATAGGTTCTAGTTTTTTGGCGACTTTAGAGGAATCTAATTCAAATGATCCAATAATAATATCTAGTTTCTGGTCTTATACAGAACAAGGGTACAGAAAAACTTCTGTATTAAACAATAATAAGGGGATATGGGTAAGGTGTTTGAAAACTGGATTTTTAAAAGCAACTTATAGCAAAATGGGTATAATAGATTATATTAGAAATTTACAAGATAATTAATTATTGCAAGAACATTAATTATAATAATTAATAAAATAAAAAATATACATAATTTATAAGTAATGAGTCATGGATTAAAATTATATGCATGGAAAAATACAATTGATTATAAAGAAGTATTAGTAAATTATTCAAATACAAGCATGGTTCTAGATAATATTCCTTACTATGAAAATTCAACTGATATTCCTCCAAGTTCAATGAAACCAAATATAGAAATCGTATATAAATATAATGAAAATAATGAAATAAAACATTACATAGTAGGAAATAGTTTAGAATTATTAACATCTTCATTACCAAAAACTGAAGTAATATATGTAAAAATATTACCAGATCAAGAATATAATGAATTAAATTTTGAATTCACTAATAATCATGATAGTGTAAATGCTGTATATAAAATAAGACCAGGTATATTTATGACATCAGGTTCAAATATAATGTTTAATAATGCTTTGTTTAATACTGAATATATTTTGGATTCACAAAATAATTTTACGTTGTATAGAGAAAATTTACAAGTACTAGATTCAAATGGTAATATGCAAGATTTAGATACAGTAGCATTGCAAATAGAAATAGTTCATTCAAACGCTTATTCAAATCCAGAACCGGAACCAGAACCAGAACCAGAACCGGAACCTGAGCCGGAACCAGAACCTCAACCACAACCGGAACCAGAACCAGAGCCAGAACCACAACCAGAACCAGAGCCAGAAAATGAGCCAGAAGAGGAGCCACAACCAGAACCAGAACCAGAACCAGAACCAGAACCAGAACCAGAACCAGAACCAGAACCACAACCAGAACCACAGCCAGAACCAGAACCAGAACCAGAACCACAACCAGAACCAGAGCCAGAACCAGAACCAGAACCATTTGAACCATTAGAATTCCAATATTATAATCAATATCCACAATATACAAATTATACTGGTTATATTTTAATTCAACCTATAAAATTAATTATAAATAATGAAAATATAGATATAAATCAAAGTAGTTGGTTGGGTGCTTTTAATGAAAATAATATTTGTATTGGTGCAAATCGTTTTGTTTTATATCCAAATGGTGATAGTTATTCAAATATAAGAATTTATGCTGATTTAAATAGTAAATTTACACTAAGAGTATATTACGATATAGAAGATGACTATTATGAAAATAGCTCTGTATACACTATAAATTCACCTAATCAAAATAACATGTTTTATATTCAACAACAACCAATAACTTTTAGTAAAAGAACTGATTTTGGTATGAAATTATTTTCATGGAAAACAACAAATGATTCAAGTGAAGTGAATTTAAGCTTTTTACCAAACCCAACATCATTAGATTTAAATACAATACCATCGTATGAAAATACAAATAATCTTCCTCCAGCTCCATTATCGCCAAGTTTAAATATGGTGTACTATGTAAATAATGGTGATTCAAATAAGCATTACAGTATTGGAAATACACTGGAAATAAGTAGCACAACTGTACGTTCATATATAATTTACATTCAAATATTAGCATTAAATGAATTACCGGAAATATATGCAAGATTTGGAAATTTACTACCTCAATATGCGTTGTACTCAATAGTTCCTGGTAATTTATCAACGTCAAATGGTCTAGTTGATTTTGATAGTTTAACATATACTGAACAAGTATTTAATACAAATGATTTAATTCAGCTAACAAATAATGATATGAATATAAATGGCGTTTATGCAAATGCAGTAAAACTAGAAGTGTTTATATCTAATCAATCACCAAGTGATATTCCAACACCAAATTATTATCCTTTTGTTGTTATAAAAATGGATAGTTTTGGTGATGGTTGGAATGGTGCAAAATTAAGATTAATCAATAGAACAGACGGAACATCATATGAATTTGAAATGAGTTCTCCAGATTATTATGAAAATGGTAAAAGACAAGTAGATTCTAAAAATATAACATTTGGTGATTATGACGTTATTTGTGGAGGTGGATTATCATTATATCATAGTCAAATAACATGGAGTATTTATCATAATAATTCAGTATTAATTGGAGGTGATGCACCATATACATTAGAGCGTGCTTTCCGAGTAATTGATAATGAAAATATAGAAATATTAGCCCAACCAGAGCCAGAGCCAGAACCAGAGCCAGAACCAGAGCCAGAACCACAACCAGAACCAGAACCAGAACCAGAACCAGAACCAGAACCAGAACCAGAATCAGAACCAGAACCAGAACCAGAACCAGAATCAGAGCCAGAGCCAGAACCAGAACCACAACCAGAACCAGAACCAGAACCAGAACCTGAAGGAGAACCAGAACCAGAACCAGAACCAGAACCAGAACCAGAACCAGAAATACCTCATAATTCGGGTGTGTTTTCAATTCGTGCTTTAGATAGTCAAATACAAGCAGTACAAGGTTTTGTTAATCAAGATGCATTTAATGATATAACTGATGTAGATGCAGATGCAATAATTTATATAAATACAATAGTATTAAGAAATGTATTTAGATTTAAGACAAATGGTTTTGTTGGAGATACATTAGACAATGATACAAAATATTTTGTAGATATAGTTGATGTATTTTCTGAAAATAGTGGAACACCAGATTATACGAAAGTATTGAATTTATTAAATGCAAAAATAACATCTACTAGAAACTTAAATGATATAGTTGTTAGTGATGCATCTGGACAAAATTTGGTACGTGTAGATTACTTGAAATACTTGGCTTATAAATTAACAGGAACAGTAAAAGGTGTAGATTTATTTAATAACGAAAATGTAATTTTATCAAATCTAGGAAAATCCGGTTTTGAATTACATTATGAAAACATAATAAATGTATTTAATAATTCAGGAACACGCACAAACCCATTAACAGATAGTACTGCAAGTGTAACCAATTTATCAAGACATATTATAAATCAAATGATGTTGAATCCAATTCATAGAAACAGATTTGAAATAGGTACACAACTAACTGTAAATGGTGTGAATAGTTCAAATCACAGTTTCCAAGATACATATGATGACCAACCAGTTCCAATTATAGATGGTGATCAATTCATATTTGAATTAACAATTAAATCACATCCAAATCAACATTTAGTCACTAATGTAGCACCAATTCCAGACCGTAAATACAAAATAACAATACAAGCAACAAGTGAAAGTGAGAATTTATCAAATACATATCCTCCATTATACGCACCAGATGGTAGTGAAATATTAGATAATATAGCAAATTCATACTTCATGACAAGAAATATAAACAATATAAATCAAAATTAAATGATTTAAATTAAAATAATAAATTACATATTTAATCTAATTTATTAAATATGTACAATATTGTAAAAAAAGATCAATATACAAAAAGTGAATTAGAAAATATAAAAAATAGAGAACATATTATGTCTATGAATGTAGATAGTTTATTTCGCGACAACTATACAACAACCACATCATCAGATTATATTTTTAAAATGCCAGCTGTAGTAAGAGATGTAATGAGTATGAGATTGGTTGCTATTGAATTACCAAATACATGGTATACTTTCAATGAAGGAGTAAATAATATTTTTACTATACAAACATATAATCCAAGAGTAGATATAACAGATACTGCAACAGGACAAATAAATTTTGCATTTAAAGAAGAATCAAAACGGTATAATACTTTTGAAATACATATTGCAGAAGGTAATTACGGTACAGTAGATTTAGAAACATTAATGAATAATTATTTTGTGAATACTCCAAATAACGATGGTAGTCCAGGTGATTTAAGATTTCTTGAATTTGAAGTGGACGACTTTTCCAGTAAAACTAGAATAAGATATAAAACAGTTTTAGAATTAGAAGGTGATGCGGTAAGAGATGCAAGTGGTATTTTATATGAACAAGTACCATTTGATTTTAGTTATAGTGTTCTTTTTAATCATCAAAAACCAGTTTGTGCAGATAGACCTGAATATGAAACATGTGGTTGGACATTGGGTTTTAGAAAATTAATTTATGAAAACATAACAAATACAAGTGTAAGAACAAAATGGTCAGATTTATTTAATGGAGTATTAGAATCAGAGGGTATTTTTGGAGCAAATAAATTAAATTATATTTATTTATCTATAGATGATTTTGTTGGAAATAGTAAAGAAAATGTTATAACTGGATATAATAATCGTTCTTATTTAATAAAAAATATATTGGGTCGTATAACAATAAAATACGGTTCTTTTTATATTAACTTGGATGCAGGAGATAATATTTTTCGGCAACGTGATTATTATGGACCTGTTAATATAGAAAAATTACATATAAAGTTGTTTGATAAATATGGTTCATTATTAAACTTACATGGGAGTGATTTTTCATTTATTTTAGAATTTGTCCAAGTCCGTTAATTTACATCACTATAATCAACAACTTCTGTTGATGTAGTTGTATTTATTGTATCTGTTAATAATGATGCTCGTATATCAGATAGTAATTGTGTTTCAAAAACACCAGTTTCAGGGTATCCATATTTTGCAATATAAATTTCATATTCAGGTTTAAGTAAAGCAGCTGAAGAAGATACTTCCAAACTAGGAAACAATGTATATCTTTTGTTTTGTTGATATAAATAATCTATTAATTTTGTTCTATCATTTAATATTTCACGTAATTCATTATATTCATTATTAATTAAGGTTGTATTATCTTCTGCTGTAGATACATCTTCATCTAATTGCATCATAACACGAATAGCAGAAATTATACCTACAATTAAATCACCTACTTCACGTGCTTGTGCTATTAAACTAGTATTTGCACGAATTTTTTTTTGCACTTCCTGATTCACAAAAGATATTGTCCGCTCTAAACTATCACCTAATGCACGTAATTCACTTATTTGACCACGTCTAAAAAATTTAAATATACTTGTCATATAGCGTTTAAATAAATCAATCATAAATATAATACGTTGAATAATAATAGCGTTTGCTGTTCTTACTAATTTTACATTTTGACCTTCTTGTGCAGGTGATTGTTCATTCATATATATTTTAAACTTTTATTTTTTTTAAGAAAAAAAGTATTAAACAATTAAACTAATTTAATATAATGATTCTAATATTATGTTTAACTTTATTGAATCTTTGTTTTTCTTATAAAACTATCAAATTTAATAAGACAAACAATATTGTTATAAGAGAGCCGATTAATACGGAAACAACTAGTAAATTTATTTATGATTTAAATTTAATTGAAAAAAAGAATGATACATATGTGTATATAAATACACCAGGTGGTTCTGTATTTGATGGATTAAAAATTATTGAAGAAATAAGAAAATATAATATGTCATGTATTGTTGAAAATGCATATAGCATGGGATTTATTATTTTTCAATCATGTAAAAATAGATATATATTACCAAATGGTAAACTAATGCAACATCAGATGACATTTGGACTTTATGATGAAAAAAAGAAAATAGAAAATTATATTCAATTTATTGATACAGTTGAAGAAGATTTATTAACTCTTCAAGCAAATCGTTTAAATATATCAAAAGAACTTTTTCAGGAAAATATAGATAATGAATGGTGGTTATTTGGAAATGAAAGCATAAAAAATAATTGTGCTGATGAAATAGTAGATATTGAATGTAGTAGAAGCTTAACAAGAGATACAACAATTATTGAAAAAAGTAATTATAAATATGTATATTCTAGATGTCCTCTTGTAACCAACCCTATCAAAAAGGAAAAATTAAAAAAACAGGAGATTGAATTTACTTTTTTTTAATACTGATATAGAGTATCACATGTGAAAGAAAATGACCAATCACATCCATTTAAGTTCAAAATATTGCCTTTATCATCCAATAATCTTATTGCTAATCTGGATATATTAACTGGACCAAAATAACTTCTTTCATTAATAGGCATACCACCACCATTTTCTATAAATACATCACCAAATGTAAAACCACTGTGTTTTAAAGGTATTAAACCTAAGTAATCAGTTGTTGGTGGAGCGCTAGTTTTTTCAAAACTTTGATTATTAAATAAGTTTGTATTAATTGCATTAAAAGCATACAATTGATTCTGTGTTATTGTCCTTTTATCATCAGGTTGTAATTGAAACAACCCATCATCTTGTATAACATAACTTAAATCACGATTAAAATAAGATGGTCTTTTTAATTTAACATCATGATTGTCTGTTGAATTAACAATTGTATTATTTAAATGATTTTGATTAAAATCATCTACTTCTAAAAATAAATATTTGGCTCCATATAAATCAGGAACTGCTTCAGAAATAATAAATTGACCGGGTATTATTGTATAACTTTGTTTTCTAAATCCTAATATCCATCCTAGATTATGATTAATTTTTCCAGAGTTTCCTAGTATATTTTTATTATAAAAGTGTATTGTACCTCCTGATGTAGAAGTTATTTTAATTTTATAAGTATTTGGGTCTTGTTCAAAACGTAAATCGCTTATAGTTTCATTTAATTTACTTTGTAGACTAGACCAATCTTTATAATAACCAGAATTGATAATATATTTTGTATCATTGTATTCTATATAATCAGTACCGTAAGCGGAATCAATATTATACCATGTGAAAGGTATTTGGATACTATATAATTTCATATTTAATACATTAGTTAATGGATGAGTTAAATCAATTGTAAAATTAGTAGTATTTAAAAGAAAGTTATTTTCTATTGAATTTTGACGAAATTGGCTGTCCACATTAATTATTTTTGTAATAATATTTTTTAAATTTGGATTGAGTATTCCTTTTTTAAAAGGAATATTAATATTTTCGTTTATATTTGTTTCTTGTCGTTCGGTTAAATTTCTATTATCATTTACTAAATCATTATTTGTTTTAAATTCTCTTTTTATGTTTTCGTCATCAGAACTATCACTATCACTTGTTACATATTCTATTAGTAATCTTTTTTGAACATTTAAAAAAAAAGAAGCATATTCATTTTTCCCTTCCTTTTTAAACTTATCTATATAAAAATCGGTCTTTATTATAATATTTTCATTGCTAGGGTCATTCAGTTCTAATATTTCAATTAATTCATCATTTGTATAATTATCTATATTTAAATCCATTATATATATGCACGGTAATTTTTATTTTGTTTCTTTTTCAATAAACATATTTTCAATAAAACTTAACAAATTAACAACCTTTTCAGTTTTTCGTAAAAAGTTGTTAGAAATTATTTGAATACCATGACCTCTTTTCATATGTTTTTTTCCTTTAAAACAAATATGTTCAAAGAATTGTATTATTTGTTTTTCTATATTGTTTAAATTTTTTCTGTCTATTCTTTTACTTCCTAAATATGAATATCTATTGTAAGGAAGATGGTCATATACTTTTATTTTTTGGTTGTTATAGTTTCTATTTATGATTTTATTTATACCCATTATTTTGTTTTTTGAATTATTCATTTCTAATACGTATAATACTGAATTAATTTGTATATTAGAATTTATTTTAACAGGTGTATTAATAACACTTTCACATTTATTAAGATTATTGTTTTTCAAAAAATTAATATATTCATTAAACGTATCATCATTAAATCGTGTTACGGCAATATATTTCATTTTATTTTATTTTATTTTTCTCTCTTTTTTTTTTATTTAATTTTTCTCTCTTTTTTTTTTTTTTTCAATTTTTTTAGAAAAATTCATAATTTTTTATATGTCTTTCAATAAATTCATTAATATTTTTTTTTTGTAAAAATAAAAAGTTGAGAGAAAAATTAAATTCATGCATTTTTAATATATTTGGAATTAATTCAAATATGTTTTTTTCTAAGCATTTCATTCTATATCTTGTACACTCAAACAAAAGTATTATAATTTTATTATTAAAAAAGTTATGAAGTATTTCAAATTCTTCATGTTTTAAATCATATATCACATAGTTATCCCGACTACTTATACCATATTCCCCGTCCTTGTCATAGTAGGAGAATCCATACATTTTATGAGAAAGAATTAATTTTGGTATTCCATAATATGCTAATGGTTTATTAGAATATTGATATACTAAGTAAGGTTTATTTTTATTTAACAAACATGTTTTAACATTAGGATAAATATGTTCTTTATCTTTTACATCTACTATATTTGCCTTTTTTGATGGAGTATTTGTTTTATCTACAAAATTAATCAAAGAACCGTATTTATTTGTATAAGGTTGTAATAATTGTATTAAACTTGCACCAAACATTGGTATTGGTTCATTTAACTTGAAACGATAATATATATAATTATTTTCTATTTGATCATAAATACTAATACTTTTTTCATCATGGTTATTTTTTTTATTTTGTAAGAGAAAAATGGATGTAGGTGTTTGACATTCTTTATTAAAAATTTTATTTGATTCAGTATTATTATAGCATATTAATTTTAATATTATATACGAATTCATATAATAATACATATTTGCTTTATCAATACGCATCCATAGTGAAGGAACTATAAAACATAAATATTTATTTGCATTTAATAAATCTACTGCATGTTTAATAAATAAATGCCAGCATGTAGTTCCGTCGTTATTTTTTTTTAATTTATTATTTGTTGGTACTTTTTTTGTACCAATTACATAAGGTGGATTGCCAATTATAAAATCAAATTTTAAATCAGGATTCCATTGTAAAAAATCTAAAGAGGTTGCATTACAATTACTTCCAAATAATTTTTTAACATGATCAATCATATTATCATTTACATCTATCATATATAGCATATTTTCAACAATATGATTATGAGTTTCAATATCATCAATAAAAAAAGGTCGTATACTTTTAAAAAGCTTTTGATATATAATAATACTAAAATGTCCATAACCACAACCTGGGTCTAACCATTTATAATCTTTATTATAGAACATTTCATTTGGTATCAAATCAATCATTTGTTTTACTATAGTATAAGGTGTACTAACATGACTATGAATAAATTTATTGTTGATTTTAATGTATTCAAATTCTTTAATATTCAATAAATGTTGTATTAAATTTTGGATAGAATTTTGCATTAAATCTTGCATTAAATATAAAGTAATAAAAAAAATATGTAAAGTGAATGTATATATTTTTATATAAATATGAAAATTGGAATCATAATACCCTCAACATCACATAAAAGAGATTGGAAATCATTTAATGATACATATCTTGTAAAACATACTTTAAAAACATTTTTTATAACATACAACCAAGAACATAATTATACTTTTTATATTGGAATTGATAAAGGGGATAGAATATATGATAATAGTGAAATACAATCAAATATATTGAGGTTAGTATCAATTATTAAAAATGTTAATTTAGAATTTATTTATATGAGTGATATACCAAAAGGGCATTTGACTATAATGTGGAACAAGTTATTTGACAAAGCTTATGATGATGATTGTGATTATTTCTTTCAATGTGGAGATGATATTGTCTTTACCACTAAAAATTGGATTAATGATTGCATTGAAGTTTTACAAAAAAATAATAATATAGGTATTGCTGGTCCTATAAATAATAATCCACGTATATTAACACAATCATTTGTTTCAAGAAAACATAAAGAACTGTTTAACTATTATTTTCCTCCTGAATTAATTAATTGGTTTTGTGATGATTGGATAAATGAGGTATATCGTAAGTTAAATGCTTTTTTTCCATTAAAGGAACATTATTGTAATAATGTGGGAGGGAAGCCTAGATATGATATTCATAATATTAAAAATTTTGAAGATAATTTACGAAATAATTGGATGACCATTAGGAAATTATGTAATACTATTGTAGAACGAGATGCAAAAAAAGCACATATGATAGTTATGTAGCTATAGATAATTATTGAAATATAATATTAAAGTATTTAAAATTACTAATTTAAATAGTTTAATGAAACCATCATCATTTTGTACAATATCAACTTATAATTGTAGTTATGAATTAATAGGATTATTGTTATCATTATCTTTATATCATAGAAATGAAACAATATATATAATGTGTGATAGCAAAACAAAAAATGAAGTAGATAATATGACACCTAAACCGAAATTAAATATTGTTT